>Ga0247725_1000286_pt1 | contig 46726 bp, 36 predicted proteins | sample OKSTACKMCFT3sol_FD_183021 | JGI IMG/M metagenome (GOLD analysis project Ga0247725, IMG submission 183021) | Subsurface sediment microbial communities from gas well in Oklahoma, United States - OK STACK MC-FT3-sol | ecosystem: Environmental > Terrestrial > Deep subsurface > Rock core/Sediment...
ACTTTAAGCCCCCGCGCTTCCAGGATGGCCGCCAGGGAAGCCGAGGCAATGCCTTTCCCCAATGAAGAAACAACACCGCCCGTGACGAATATGTAGCGCGTCATGAAAAACCCTAGAAGTCTGCGTTAAGGCGGCCAGCGCCGCCGGAGAAAGCGAAGGAAGGCCGAAGCCCCCGATCACCTGCGTCAATCACAGTGCATCTCGAAAAACTGCCGCGTCTGTACAGACCAGGGGTATCCCCGGCATGGAGCTCGCTCGTCATTTTAAGAAATCAGCCCAGCAAAAAACTGCTTGGTAATCGGCAACCTCTGTGTTTTCGCGGAACCCACAGAAGTTGTATCAAGAAGGGAGGGTAGTCTACCGGAATGTACCCTTCAGCTCAAACCTTGCACGTTCGTCGGCGGTTGCCAGTGCAGTTGGCCTTCGGCCTGAGCGAGTCCGGGCAGATTGGCCACCGCCAGCAATTGCTCGCCGCGGTACAGCAGCGGCAGGCGCGGGCGCACGAAGTGCGGGACCTGCAGCTCGTTGAGCAGACGCTTGAGGTCGCGCCGGCCACGGCCGCTGACCTCCAGCACTTCGCCGCCTTGACGGTAGGCGATGCGCAGGCCGGCGGCGTCCACGCAGCCCTCCAGCCACACCTGGCCGTTGCCCGGCAACGCCAGGGGCCTGGACGGGTTCGGCCACGCCCATTCACCCGCCGGAGCCTGGAGCCATTGCCCGTCCAGCCACCAGATGCGCCCGTGGCTGCGCTGCAACTGACCGTCGGTCAGGCGCCAGATCGGGCAGGCATCGCCTGCCGCGTCACGCAGGTCGTCCCAGCCGGCCCAGTGGCGACTGTCCGGCTGGCGCGTGCGGCGGCCGAGCCAGTATTGCAGGGCATTGCGCTGGCGCGCCGGTGACAGCGCCTTGAGTACGGCGAGGTCGAGGGAGGCAAGACCGAGCCAGGGCAGCGGCGCATTGTCGCAGGCCGGAGCCAGGTCGGTGGCGGCCAGTTCGTCCAGCAGGCCCATCGCCTCGCCCAGGTGTTCGGCACTGCGTGCCAGGTTGGCTTCGGCCTGTAGCCAGCGCTGGCGCAGGATTGGGAAGACCTCGCCGCGCAGGAAGTTGCGGGCAAAGGCCGTATCGCTATTGGAAGGGTCGTCGATCCATACCAGCCCGTGCATGTCGGCGTAGGCCTGCAGCTGCTGGCGCGACAGCCCCAGCAATGGGCGCACCAGGCTGCCCTGCCCTAGCGGCCGCTGTTGCGGCATGGCGGACAACCCACGCAGGCCGGCGCCGCGCAGCAAGCGAAACAGCAGGGTCTCGGCCTGATCGTCACGGTGCTGGCCGGTGAACAGCACTTCGCCTGAGCCCAGCCGTTTTTCGAAGGCGTCGTAGCGGGCGTTGCGGGCCGACTGTTCGAGGCTGGCGCCAGGGGCGACCTGGACAGGGACCACATCGAGTTCGACACCCAGGGCGGCACACACCGCTCGGCAGTGATCGGGCCAGGCATCGGCGGCGGCTTGCAGGCCGTGATGGACATGGATGGCGCGCAGGGGCGGCGTTGAATGGTTGCGGGTGTAATCGGCGAGCTGGTGCAGGAGGACGGTGGAGTCCAGGCCGCCGGAGAAGGCGACGTACCAGGCGGGGGCGTTGAGCCAAGGGGCAAACTGGCGAGTAAGGTTGATCACCTGGACCTCACCGTGATGGAAATCGCGGGGGGCGTTTCACACCCCTTTCGCCGGCAAGCCGGCTCCCACAGAAGTATGCATTCCCCCATGGGAGCCGGCTTGCCGGCGAAAGGGCCGCAAAGCGGCCCCTGGAATCCATCAGAGACCGTAGCTCATCAGGCGATCGTAACGCCGCTTGAGCAGCGCGTCGTTGTCGAGCTTGCCGAGCATGTCCAGCTGTTCGATCAGGTCGGCGCGGATGCTCGCCGACATTTTGGCCGGATCACGGTGGGCGCCGCCCAGCGGTTCCTGGATGACCTTGTCGACGATGTTCAGGCTCTTCAGGCGCTCGGCGGTGATACCCATGGCCTCGGCGGCGTCGGCGGCCTTGTCGGCAGTCTTCCACAGGATCGAGGCGCAGCCTTCCGGCGAGATCACCGAGTAGGTGGAATACTGCAGCATGTTCAGCTGGTCGCACACGCCGATGGCCAGTGCGCCGCCGGAACCACCCTCACCGATCACGGTGGCGATGATCGGCGTCTTCAGACGCGCCATGACGCGCAGGTTCCAGGCAATGGCCTCGCTCTGGTTGCGCTCTTCGGCGTCGATGCCCGGATAGGCGCCCGGGGTGTCGATGAAGGTCAGGATCGGCATCTTGAAGCGCTCGGCCATTTCCATCAGGCGGCAGGCCTTGCGATAACCTTCAGGGCGCGGCATGCCGAAGTTGCGGCGCACCTTCTCGCGCACTTCACGGCCCTTCTGGTGGCCGATGACCATCACCGGCTTGTCGTCCAGGCGCGCGGTGCCACCAACGATGGCGGCGTCGTCGGAGAAGTGACGGTCGCCGTGCAGCTCTTCGAACTCGGTGAAGAGGTGGTCGATGTAGTCGAGGGTGTAAGGGCGGCGTGGGTGACGGGCCAGGCGGGCGATCTGCCAGCTGGTCAGGTTGCCGAAGATGCTCTCGGTCAGGGTGCTGCTCTTGTCCTGCAGACGGGCAATTTCATCGCTGATGTTCAGCGAGTTGTCGTTACCCACCAGGCGCAGCTCTTCGATCTTGGCTTGCAGGTCGGCAATCGGCTGTTCGAAATCGAGGAAATTCGGGTTCATAGGCTTCCGTCTTGGGTCTACGGCCAGGCGGCCGGCCGGTTGATCCGTTTGGCGCCCTACCTTAAGGGATCAGGCGCATATAGGTCGAGATTAAAATTCGTCGTTTCAACGGTATTGCAGGAAGACGTTCTCACGTCCGAACTGGTCACGCAGCGCCTGAATCAGGCCATCGGCCGGGTCGATGGACCACTGGTCGCCGAACTGCAGCATGGCCTTGGCGTCGCTGCCGGTGTACTCCAGGGTGATCGGGCAGCCACCGCGGTGACGGGTGATCAGCTCGCCCAGCCAGTTCAGGCGGTCACCCTTGAGCGCGTCGTGGGCGACCTTCAGGCGCAGGCTTTCGGCCAGCTTGGTACGCGCATCCTCCATGGTCATCACCGTTTTGACCCGCAGGCGCAGGCCACCGGAGAAGTCGTCGTTGCTGACCTCCCCTTCCACCACCACCATGGCGTCGGTCTGCAGCAGGGCCTGGGCGCCCATGAAGGCATCGGCGAACAACGAGGCCTCGATGCGCCCGGAACGGTCGTCGAGGGTGACGAAGCCCATCTTGTCACCCTTCTTGTTCTTCATCACGCGCAGGGCAATGATCATCCCGGCGATGGTCTGGGTATCCCGCGCGGGCTTCAGATCAACAATGCGCTGACGGGCGAAACGGCGGATCTCGGTCTCATACTCATCGATCGGATGCCCGGTGAGGTACAGGCCGAGGGTGTCCTTTTCGCCTTTCAGGCGCTCCTTGAGCGTCAGTTCGCGCACCTTGCGATGATTGGCATAGACGTCGACATCTACCTCGTCGAACATGCCGCCGAACAGGTCGACATGGCCACTGTCGGCGGTATGAGCCGCCTGTTCGGCGGCCTTGACGGCCTCACCCAGTGCCGAGAGCAGGATCGCGCGATTGATGTCGATGTTGGCCTGGTAGGCCTTGATCTCGTCATGGAAGTGCGGCCCGAGACGATCCAGCGCGCCACTGCGGATCAACGCATCCAGGGTACGTTTGTTGACGCGTTTGAGATCGATGCGCTCACAGAAATCGAACAGGTCCTTGAACGGGCCGCCCTGCGCGCGCGCCTCGACGATCGCCTCTACCGGGCCTTCGCCCACGCCCTTGATCGCACCCAGGCCATAAACGATACGGCCATCGTTGTTGACGGTGAACTTGAAGTCGGAGAAGTTCACATCCGGGGCATCGAGACGCAGCTTCATGCTGCGAACTTCCTCGACCAGCACCACTACCTTGTCGGTGTTGTGCATATCCGCCGACAGCACCGCAGCCATGAACGGCGCCGGATAGTGGGTCTTCAACCATGCTGTCTGGTAGGAGACCAGGCCATAGGCGGCGGAGTGGGATTTGTTGAAGCCGTAACCGGCGAACTTTTCTACCAGATCGAAGATGTTACCGGCAAGGTCTGCATCGATGTTGTTGGCAACGCAGCCTTCGATGAAACCGCCGCGCTGCTTGGCCATCTCCTCGGGTTTTTTCTTACCCATGGCCCGGCGCAGCATGTCGGCGCCACCGAGGGTGTAGCCGGCCATCACCTGGGCGATCTGCATCACCTGTTCCTGGTACAAGATGATGCCGTAGGTGGGCGCCAGTACCGGCTTGAGGCCCTCGTACTGGTAATCGGAATGCGGGTAGGCGAGCTCCGCACGGCCGTGCTTGCGGTTGATGAAGTCGTCCACCATGCCCGACTGCAGCGGGCCGGGACGGAACAGCGCCACTAATGCGATAAGGTCTTCCAGGCAGTCGGGCTTGAGCTTCTTGATCAGCTCTTTCATGCCGCGTGATTCGAGCTGGAACACCGCGGTGGTCTCGGCCTTCTGCAACAGCTCGTAGGTCTTGCGGTCGTCCAGCGGGATGAAGTCGATATTGACGTCAGGCAGGTTCTTCTTGGCCTGCTCGCGGTTGATGATCTCCATCGCCCACTTGATGATCGTCAGCGTCCGCAGACCAAGGAAGTCGAACTTCACCAGGCCCGCGGCCTCGACATCGTCCTTGTCGAACTGGGTCACCAGGCCGCCGCCCTCTTCGTCGCAGGCAATCGGCGAAAAATCGGTGAGTTTGGTCGGTGCAATCACCACGCCACCGGCGTGCTTGCCGGTACCCCGGGTCACACCCTCTAGCTTGAGGGCCATGTCCCAGATTTCGCGCGCATCCTCATCGCCCTTGAGGAAGTCGCGCAGGATCTCTTCCTGCTCGTAGGCCTTCTCCAGGGTCATGCCCACTTCGAACGGAATCATCTTCGACAGGCGGTCGGCCAGGCCATAGGACTTGCCCTGCACCCGCGCCACATCACGCACCACCGCCTTGGCGGCCATGGTGCCGAAAGTGATGATCTGGCTCACCGCGTTGCGCCCGTAGGCCTCGGCCACGTAGTCGATCACCCGGTCGCGGCCGTCCATGCAGAAGTCGACGTCGAAGTCGGGCATGGAAATACGTTCAGGGTTGAGGAAGCGCTCGAACAGCAGGTCGTAGGCCAACGGGTCGAGGTCGGTGATCTTCAGCACGTAGGCCACCAACGAACCGGCACCCGAACCCCGGCCCGGGCCGACCGGCACGTCGTTGTTCTTCGCCCACTTGATGAAGTCCATAACGATCAGGAAGTAACCGGGGAAGCCCATCTGGATGATGATGTCCAGCTCGAACTTCAGGCGGTCCAGGTAGACCTGGCGCTTCTCTTCGTAATTGGGCGTGGTCTCCTTCGGCCAGAGCACCGCCAGGCGCTCCTCCAGGCCTTCGTGGGAAACATGCCGCAGGTAGTCGTCGATGCCCATGCCGTTGGGCGTCGGGAAGTCGGGGAGGAAGTACTTGCCCAACTGCACGGTGATGTTGCAGCGCTTGGCGATCTCCACGGTGTTGGCAATGGCGTCCGGCAGGTCGCTGAACAGCTCGGCCATTTCTTCGGCGGACTTGAGGTACTGCTGGTCGCTGTAGCCACGCGGGCGGCGCGGATCGTCCAGGGTCCAGCCCTCGCCGATGCACACGCGGGTCTCGTGGGCATCGAAGTCCGACTGCTTGACGAAACGCACGTCGTTGGTTGCCACCAGCGGCGCACCGAGCTTGTCGGCCAAGGCCACGGCAGCGTGCACGTACTCCTCGTCACCGGCGCGGTTGGTGCGCTGAACCTCGACGTAGAAGCGCTCGGGGAACATGCTCATCCAGTCGGCGAGCAGGGCCTGGGCTTCGTCCTGACGATTGGCCATCAACGCCATGCCGATGTCGCCTTCCTTGCCGGCGGAGAGGGCAATCAGCCCTTCGCTGGCCGGGGCGATCCAGTCGCGCTGGATGATCACCAGGCCATTGCGCTGGCCATCGGTCCAACCACGCGAGATCAGCTCGGTGAGATTGCGGTAACCCTTGGGGTTCATGGCCAGGAAACAGATGCGCGACAACGGCGCTTCCGGATCGACCCCGGCCAGCCACAGGTCGGCACCGCAGATCGGCTTGATGCCGGCGCCCATGGCGGTCTTGTAGAACTTCACCAGCGAGCACATGTTGCTCTGGTCGGTGATCGCCACCGCCGGCATGTTCATCCCGGCCAGGGCCTTGGCCAGCGGCTTGATCCGCACCAGGCCGTCGACCAGGGAGAATTCGGAGTGCACGCGAAGGTGAACGAAGGAGACCGACATGGAGGATCCTGTAGCAGTGCTGAACGACAAGGGCGGGATTGTAGCGTATTGCTCTGCGCTTGCCTCGCCTGCAGGTCAGCGGTTGATTGCAGAATGCATCGCGGGGCAAGCCTGCTCCCACGCAACTCGGCGTGGGAGCAGGCTTGCCCCGCGATGAATGGCGCCGATCAGATCAGCAGGGTGGAAGCGCCCTCACGGGCTTCCCAGGCAGCTCGAACAGGCGCGAACGAGCGCCGGTGAATGGGCGTCGGCCCAAGACGGGCCAGGGCCTCAAGGTGCACTGGAGTCGGATACCCCTTGTGCCCGCCGATCCCATAACCCGGGTAGATCAGCTCGAACGCGCTCATCTCGCGGTCACGGGTGACCTTGGCCAGAATCGATGCGGCGGCGATCGCCGGCACCTGCGAATCCCCCTTGACCACCGGAGCCGCTGGCACCGAAAGCTTCGGGCAGCGGTTGCCATCGATCAGTGCCAGCTTCGGCGTGACGTGCAACCCTTCGACGGCACGCTGCATGGCCAGCATGGTCGCATGGAGGATGTTCAGACGGTCGATTTCCTCGACCTCGGCGCGAGCGATGCAGAAACTCAGCGCCTTCTCGCAGATCTCGTCGAACAGCGCATCGCGCTTGGCCTCGGTGAGTTTCTTCGAGTCGTTCAGGCCGAGGATCGGCCGGCGCGGATCGAGAATCACCGCTGCGGTTACCACCGCGCCGCACAGCGGACCACGGCCCACTTCATCGACGCCGGCCACCAGTTCCTCGACCAGGTTGAAATCCAGCCCCATCTGCATGTCAGTGGTCCTTCAACAGGGCAAGCACCGCGTCGGCCGCCTGGTTGGAGGCATCGCGGCGCAGGGTGCGGTGGATCTGGTCGAAGCTGTCGGTCTGCTGCGTACCATCCTTGACCAGCGGCGCCAGGGTTTGCGCCAAGGCCTCGCTGGTGGCGGCGTCCTGCAGCAGCTCGGGCACCAACAGGCGCTGGGCGAGCAAGTTGGGCAGCGACACGTAGGGGCTCTTGACCATGCGCTTGAGAATCCAGTACGTCAACGGCGCCAGGCGATAGGCCACCACCATCGGCCGCTTGTACAGCATCGCCTCCAGGGTGGCGGTACCCGAGGCAATCAGCACCGCGTCGCACGCCGCCAGGGCCTTGTGCGACTGGCCGTCGAGCAAGGTCAGCGGCAACTCGCGCCCTTCGAGCATCTGCTCGACCTGGGCGCGACGCGCGGCATTGGCGCACGGCAGCACGAAACGTGCGCCAGGCACCAGCTCGCGCAGGCGCTGGGCCGCGTCGAGGAACAGGGCGCCCAGGCGCCCCACTTCGCCGCCACGGCTGCCGGGCATCAGGGCAATCACCGGGCCATCGCCCAGGCCCAGCTCGGCACGCGCCGCGCCACGGTCAGCCTCGAGGGGAATGGTATCCGCCAACGGGTGGCCGACGAAGCGCACCGGCACGCCCTGCTCTTCATAGAAGCGAGCCTCGAACGGCAGCAGGGTGAGCATCAGGTCGCACCCCTCGCGGATCTTCAGCACACGCTTCTGCCGCCAGGCCCAGACCGACGGGCTGACGTAATGCACTGTCTTGATCCCGGCCTGGCGCAGCTTGAGTTCGATATTGAGGGTGAAATCAGGTGCATCGATACCGATGAACACGTCGGGCTTTTCACCGATCAGTGTCTCGATCAGCAGCTTTCGCCGCTTGAGCAGCTCGCGCAGACGCCCGAGTACCTCGACCAGACCCATGACGGCCAGGCGTTCCATCGGGAAGTAGGAAGTCATGCCTTCAGCTTCCATCAAGGGCCCACCGACGCCGATGAAACGTACATCGGGGTGGCGCGCCTTGATGGCACGCATCAAGCCGGAACCGAGGATGTCGCCGCTGGCCTCGCCCGCGACCAGCGCCACGCAAAGTTGGGCCATGTCAGCGCGTGATGCCGCGGGCGGAGTTGGCGATCGAATGACGGAACAGGTCGACTTCCGGGAACTGGCTCACCAGCTCGTCCAGCTCCTTGAGCGCCTCTTCGACGGTCAGGCCCTGGCGATAGACTATCTTGTAGGCGCGACGCAGTGCATGCAGCACCTCGTCGCTGAAACCGCGACGGCGCAAGCCTTCGAAGTTCATGCTGCGCGCCTCGGCCGGGCTGCCGAACACCGTCACGTAGGCCGGCACGTCCTTGCCGATCGCGGTACCCATGCCGGAAAAGGCATGAGCGCCGATATGGCAGTACTGGTGCACCAGCGTGTAGCCCGACAGGATCGCCCAGTCGCCCACGTGCACGTGCCCGGCCAACGCGGTGTTGTTGACCAGGATGCAGTGGTTGCCGATGACGCTGTCATGGCCGATGTGGGCATAGGCCATGATCAGGTTGTGATCGCCCAGCGTCGTTTCGGAACGGTCCTGCACGGTGCCGCGATGGATGGTGACACCCTCGCGGATCACGTTGTGGTCACCGATTACCAGGCGCGTCGGCTCACCCTTGTACTTCAGGTCAGGGGTGTCTTCACCGATCGAGGAGAACTGGTAGATGCGGTTGTGCTTGCCGATACGGGTCGGCCCTTTGAGCACGACGTGCGGGCCAATGATGGTGCCCTCCCCGATTTCGACATCGGGGCCTACGATCGACCAGGGGCCAACCTCGACACCCTCGGCCAGCCTGGCCGAAGGATCGATGATCGCCCGTGGGTCAATCGAACTCATAGGGAGCGTTCCGCGCAGGTGATCTCGGCCGAGCAAACTGGCTTGCCGTCCACCAGGGCACGACATTCGAACTTCCAGATCATGCTCTTGCGGCTGAGGAACTTGGCTTCCAGGACCAGCTGGTCGCCCGGCAGCACTGGCTGGCGGAAACGCAGCTTGTCGGAGCCGACAAAGTAGTAAAGCGTGCCGTCAGCCGGTTTGGCGTCGAGCATCTTGAATCCGAGAATTCCGGCCGCCTGGGCCATCGCCTCGATGATCAGCACGCCCGGCATGATCGGATGTGCCGGGAAGTGGCCATTGAAGAACGGCTCGTTGATGCTGACATTCTTGTAGGCACGAATGCTTTGGGCCTCGAAGTCCAGGTCCGTCACCCGGTCCACCAGCAGGAACGGGTAACGGTGAGGCAGGTATTCGCGAATCTCGTTGATGTCCATCATTTCGGGGGGAAGCCTGTATAAGAATAGGGAGCGCAGGTGCTGACCACACGCTCCTTTTGCAGATCCAAAGAGGAGCCAGCTAGCGACGGTAACGCTCGCTCAGTAAATGGTATCAGCCTTCTGATGTCGGCTGGCCACCTGAGGTCACGGTGTCGACACGCTTTTCCAGCTGCTGGAGACGCTTGGACATCTCGTCCAGCTGGCGAATGCGAGCGGCGCTCTTGCGCCATTCAGCCAAAGGTTGCATGGCCGTTCCGGAAGAGTAGCCACCCGGTTCGGTAATAGAACGGGTCACCATGGTCATGCCGGAGACGAAAACATTGTCGCAGACGTCGATGTGACCGACCATCCCAACACCACCGGCAATCATGCAGTGCTTGCCGATGCGGGTACTGCCCGAGATACCGACGCAGGCCGCCATCGCCGTGTGGTCACCGACCTGCACGTTATGGGCGATCTGGATCTGGTTATCGAGCTTGACGCCATCACCGATGCGCGTATCCGACAGGGCGCCGCGGTCCACCGCGGTGTTCACGCCGATCTCGACATCGTCGCCCAGGGTGACGCCGCCAATCTGTGCGATCTTGCGCCAGACGCCCTTTTCGTTGGCAAAGCCGAAGCCCTCACCACCGATCACCGCCCCGGACTGGATGACCACACGCTTGCCAATGGTCACATCGTGATACAGCGTGACACGGGGTGCCAACCAGCCACCCTCGCCGATGAGGCAACGGGCACCGATGAAACAGTGCGCGCCGACCGTCACGTTGGCGCCAATGTGCGCACCACTTTCGATCACCGCAAACGGACCAATGCTGGCGCTGGCATCCACCTGGGCATCCTCGGCAACCACGGCGCTGGGATGGATTCCCGCCACAGCCTTGGGCTTCGGATCGAACAGGTGCGAGATGCGCGCGTAAGCTAGGTACGGGTCGGCGACGATCAAGGCGTTGCCGGCGAAACCTTCGGCGTCCTCGGCCTTGAGCAGTACCGCGCTGGCCGTGGAGTCGTCCAGGAACTTGCGGTACTGCTTGTTGGCCAGGAAACTCAGCTGCCCGGAAACGGCCTCCTGCAAGGTGGCCAACCCGGTAATTTCCAGCGCCTCGGGGCCTTTGAGCTCGGCCCCGAGGGCTTCGGCCAGCTGGCCGAGTGTCATGGTCACGGTCATATCAACGGGCTTGGTTCATGCGCTCGATGACCTGGCGGGTGATGTCGTACTGAGGTTTGACATCGATGACCGCGCCACGCTCGAGCACCAGGTCGAAGCCGCCCTTCTTGATCACTTCCTCGACAGCGCCATCAAGCTTGGGCTTGAGCTGCTTGAGCATGTCGCGATCGGCCACGGCCTTGGCTTCGTTGAGTTCCTTGGACTGGAACTGGAAGTCGCGGGCCTTTTGCTTGAACTCGAGCTCGAGGCGCTCGCGCTCTGGCTGAGGCATCTTGTCGCCGCCCTTGATCAGACGGTCCTGGATGCCCTTGGCGCTGCTTTCCAGGCCCTTGAGCTTGGTCAGTTGCGGGCCGAATTTCTTCTCCGCGTCAACGGCGTACTTCTTGGCCGCATCGGATTCCAGCAGGGCCATCTGATAGTTCAGCACGGCAACTTTCATTTCGGCGAAAGCCGGGGTGGCGACCAGCGCCGCGGCCACGAGGGCCAGTTGAGTCAACTTACGCACGATGCACTCCTGGATAATCCGTTGTCGTTATGCAAGGGCCGACCTCAGAAGGTCTGGCCCAGAGAGAATTGGAACACTTGCGTGTCGGCGTCGTCCGGTTTCTTGATCGGCATCGCCAGGCTGAAGCTCAGCGGGCCCAGCGCGGTGATCCAGGTTACGCCCAGACCGACGGAGCTGGCCATGTCCGAGAAACCGACCTTGGTGCAATCCGGCTTGGAACCGCAGTTGGTGTCGAACACGTTACCCACGTCCCAGAACACGGAGGTGCGCAGCGAACGCTGGTCCTTGACGAACGGCAGCGGGAACAGCAGCTCCACACCACCCTGAACGAGGACGTTACCACCGAACGGCAGCGGATCCTGGTCCGGGTCGGCGATGGTGCCCTGGTTGCCGGTCACGGCCGCGCCACGGCTCGGCGTACTGCGTGGGCCCAGGGTGCTGTCCTTGAAGCCACGCACGGAGTTGAAGCCGCCCGCGTAGTAGTTCTCGTAGAACGGCAGACCATTGGTCGAACCATAGCCGTCACCGTAGCCCAGCTCGGTGTGCAGGCGCAGGGTGTAGTCATTGTTGATCGGCTTGAACAGCTGGCCACGGTAGTCGAGCTTGTAGAACGACAGGTCGCTGCCCGGCACGGTGGTCTCGAGGGTCAGGCTCTGCGAGTGACCACGGGTGGCAAGCACGCCCTTGTTCAGGGTCGACTCGGACCAGCCGATCGAAGCCTTGAAGTTGAGGAAGTTGTCGCCTTCGTCCTGGATGAACTTGAAGATCTCATCGACGGTGTAGCGGCCGGTCTTCAACTTGTCCTGCTGCACGGTCAGGCCGTAAGTCAGGCGCGAGGTCTCGCTGATCGGGTAGCCGAGGCTGACACCGGCACCCAAACTGTCCACCGCATAGCTGGCCACGTCGACGTCGAGGTCGTCGTAGTCGGTGCTGCGGTAGAAGGCGTTGTAGCCCAGGCTCACACCATCGGGGGTGAAGTAGGGATCGACGTAGCCGAAGTTGTAGCGGGTCTGGTATTCGGAGCGGGTCAGGCCGATGGAGACCTTGTTACCGGTACCCAGGAAGTTGTTCTGGCTGATCGAGCCACCGAGGATCAGGCCCGCGCTCTGGGCGAAACCGACGCTGGCGGTGATCGAGCCGGAGGCCTGCTCTTCGACGCTGTAGTTGACGTCGACCTGGTCATCGGTGCCCGGCACCGGCGGCGTCTCGACGTTGACTTCCTTGAAGAAGCCCAGGCGCTCGAGGCGGGTCTTGGATTGGTCGATGAGGTAGGTCGACGCCCAGCCGCCTTCCATCTGGCGCATTTCGCGGCGCAGCACTTCGTCTTCGGTCTTGGTGTTGCCGCGGTAGTTGATGCGGTTGACGTAGGCACGCTTGCCCGGATCGACGACGAACATGATGTCGACGGTGTGATCCTGGTCGTTCGGTTGCGGCACGCCGTTGACGTTGGCGAAGGTATAGCCTTCGTTACCCAGGCGACGGGTGATCAGGTCGGACGTGGTGGTCATCACCTTGCGCGAGAACACCTGGCCAGGCTGCACCAGCAGCAGCGACTTGACCTGGTCTTCCGGCACTTTCAGGTCACCGGACAGCTTGACGTCGCGTACGGTGTACTTCTCGCCTTCATTGATGTTGACGGTAATGTAGACGTGCTTCTTGTCCGGAGTGATCGACACCTGGGTGGAGGCGATGTCCATGTTGATGTAGCCGCGGTCCAGGTAGTAGGAACGCAGGCGCTCCAGGTCACCGGACAGTTTTTCGCGGGCGTACTTGTCGTCGTTCTTGAAGAACGACAGCCAGTTGGTGGTCTTGAGTTCGAACAGCTGGCCGAGGGTCTCGTCGTCGAAGACCGTGTTGCCCACCACGTTGATGTGCTGGATCGCGGCCACGGTACCTTCGTTGATCTTGATCTTCAGGCCGACACGGTTGCGCGGTTGCGGCACGACCTCGGCGTCAACTTCAGCGGAGTAGCGGCCCTGGGCCACATACTGGCGCTGCAGCTCGTTACGCACGCCTTCCAGCGTCGCGCGCTGGAAAATCTCGCCCTCGGCCAGGCCCGACTGCTTGAGCCCCTTCATCAGGTCTTCGGTGCTGATCGCCTTGTTGCCTTCGATCTCGATGCTCGACACCGAAGGGCGCTCGACCACGTTGATGATCAGGACATTGCCGTCGCGGTTCAGCTGGATGTCCTGGAAAAAGCCGGTTTTGAACAGCGAGCGAGTGGAGTCCACCAGACGGCGGTCGTCGACCTGGTCACCGACGTTCAGCGGCAACGCGCCAAACACGCTGCCGGCGGAAACCCGCTGCAGGCCGTTGACACGAATATCGGAGATGGTGAAGGACTCGGCGTGAACTTCAGCGATCATCAGTGCGGAGAGCACCGCAGTTAGCAGCAGACGTTTCATGAAGTCCTTTTATTCCAACTGGCAATAAACAACCCGCCGCAAAGAAAGCGGCAGGTTTCGCGATTGAGCGAAGCTTTTATAGTCGACCCAGATCGTTGATCAGGGCGAGCAACATCACCCCAACGACCAAACTGATACCGATCTGGACCCCCCAACCTTGCACCCGATCCGAGAGTGGACGACCGCGCGCCCACTCGATCAGGTAGAACAGCAAATGCCCCCCATCCAGTACGGGGATGGGCAGCAGGTTCAGAACCCCCAGGCTTATGCTCAGGTAGGCCAGGAAATTCAGGAAATCCCCAACGCCCGACTGGGCTGAAGCGCCCGCCACTTTAGCAATGGTTATCGGTCCGCTCAAGTTTTTTACCGAGAGCTCTCCGAACAGCATTTTCTTCAGCGATTCGAGGGTCAGGACGCTCATGTTCCATGTGCGGGACAAGCCCTCGCCCACCGCCTCCAGCGGGCCGTAACTGACCTCGCGGAGCATCTTCGCCGGCCATTCGCCGGCCTTGACCCCGGCGCCGAGGTAACCACCGGATGCCTGGCCTTCGCCCTTGCGCGCCAGGGTGACCGGTACTTCGAGCGTCGCGCCGTCGCGCTCGATGCTCAGGCTCACCGTACGCTCGGGGCGAGCACGGACCGCGTCGACCACCTGCTGCCAGTCGCCCAGCGCCACACCGTCGAGTGCCAGGAGCTTGTCACCGGTCTTGAGCCCGGCGGCAGCGGCCGGCCCTTTTGGATCGATCTCCGCCAGCACCGGAACCATCGCAGGTCGCCACGGGCGCAGCCCCAGTGACTGGATCGGGTCAGGCTCATCGGCGCCTTTAAGCCAATTGTTCAGAGTAATGTCGAGCTGGCGCTCGGTCGTTGCGCCTTCGTCGAGCACGCCCACTCGCAGCGTGCCGCTCTCGCCAAGGCGACGTACCAACTGCAGGTTGACCGCCGACCAGCCGTTGGTCGGCTTGCCATCGATGGAAACGATTTCCTGGCCGACGCCCAGCCCGGCGCTGGCCGCAAGGCTGCCCGCCTCGACCGCGCCAATGACCGGGCGCACCTGCTGCGAGCCGAGCATGGCCAGCACCCAGAAGAACAGGATGGCGAGTAGGAAGTTGGCGACCGGGCCGGCCGCCACGATGGCGATGCGCTGGCGTACCGATTTACGGTTGAACGATTGCTCGATCAGCGCCGCAGGCACCTCGCCCTCGCGCTCGTCGAGCATCTTGACGTAGCCGCCCAAAGGAATCGCGGCGACAACGAACTCGGTGCCCTGGCGATCGTGCCAGCGCAGCAACGGCGTGCCGAAGCCCACCGAGAAACGCAGGACCTTGACCCCGCAGCGCCGCGCCACCCAGAAGTGGCCGAACTCGTGGAAGGTGACCAGCACGCCGAGCGCAATCAGCGTGCCGACAATCATGTAGAGCGCAGTCATGTCCTATCTCCGGATGACATTCGGCGGAGCCGGCCGCAGGCTTCAGCGGCCGTGGCGTCGCAACCATTCCCGGGACAGCTCCCGGGCACGCTGGTCGGCGGCGAATACCGCGTCGAGCGTGGGCAATGCCACCACAGGCTCCTGGTCGAGCACCTGTTCGATCATACCCGCGATCTCCGGGAAGCGGATACGCCGCTGGAGAAACGCTTCGACAGCCACTTCATTGGCGGCATTGAGCACCGCCGGCGCACTGTTGCCCGCCTCGGCAGCCTGACGCGCCAGGCGCAGGCATGGGAAGCGCTGTTCGTCGGGGGCCTGGAAATCCAGACGGGCGATGGCGAACAGGTCCAGCGGCGCCACGCCCGAATCGATGCGCTCCGGCCAGGCCAGGGCATTGGAGATCGGCGTGCGCATGTCCGGGTTGCCTAACTGGGCAAGCACCGAGCCATCGACATAGTCCACCAACGAGTGAATGACGCTCTGCGGATGCACAACCACTTCAACCTGCGAAGGCTTGGCGTCGAACAGCCAGCAGGCCTCGATCAGTTCCAGGCCTTTGTTCAGCATGCTCGCCGAGTCGACCGAAATCTTGCGCCCCATGGACCAGTTCGGATGGGCGCAGGCTTGTTCCGGCGTGACATCCAGCAAAGCTTCGGCCGGGGTTTCGCGGAACGGGCCGCCAGAGGCAGTCAGCAGGATCCGACGCACGCCGACAGCACCCAGGCCACGGGCGTAGTCACCGGGCATGCACTGGAATATCGCGTTGTGTTCGCTATCGATCGGCAGCAGCACCGCGCCGCTGCGCTGCACCGCCTGCATGAACAGGGCCCCGGACATCACCAGGGCTTCCTTGTTGGCCAACAGCACCTTCTTGCCCGCCTCGACCGCGGCCAGGGTCGGACGCAGGCCGGCAGCGCCGACGATGGCGGCCATCACGGTATCGACCTCCGATGCAGAGGCGACCTGGCACAGTCCGGCCTCACCTTCCAGCACCTCGGTGGCACATCCGGCCTTGGCCAGCCCCGCGCGCAGCCGCCCGGCCGCCTCGGCGCTCGGCACCACGGCATAGGCCGGGCAATGGCGCTCGCACAGGGCCAGCAGTTCGTCGATGCGCGAATAGCCGCTCAAGGCGAACACCTGGTAACGGTCAGGGTGGCGAGCGATGACGTCCAGCGTGCTCAAGCCAATGGAGCCGGTGGCCCCCAGCACGGTAATGCGTTGCACGCGACTCACATCACACCCCACTCAGCCGCCCACAACAGTACGGCAAACATCGGAATCGCCGCAGTCAGGCTATCGATGCGATCAAGCACGCCACCATGGCCCGGCAACAGGTTGCTGCTGTCCTTGATGCCTTCACGACGCTTGAACATGCTCTCGGTCAGGTCGCCGACCACCGAGGACATCACCACCACCACGGCGCCCAGCAAGCCCAGCAGCACCTGACCGACACTCCAGTCACGGGCAATGCCCACGCCCAAGGTGATCAGCAGGCTGACCGCGAGACCGCCATACACGCCCTCCCAGCTCTTGCCCGGGCTGACCTGTGGCGCCAGCTTGCGCTTGCCGAAGGCACGGCCGGAGAAATAGGCGCCGATATCAGCCGCCCAGACCAGCACCATGACCGCCAGGATCAGCCAGTTGCCCAGCGGCCAGTGCTTGAGCAGCACCAGGCCCTGCCAGGCGGGTAGCAACACCAGCAGGCCGATCAGCAGGCGACAGGCGGCACTACTCCACAGCTCGCCGCTGCGCGGATAGGTGAGCACCAACCACGTGGCCAGCGCCCACCAGATCACCGAAGCGCCCAGCACCCAGGGCGCAAGGTCGGGCATCAGGTAGAGCAGCATCAGCCCGCCCGCGACCACGGTGGCGTAGGCGATACGCAGCGGCTGCGCCACCAGGCCGGCCAGGCGCGCCCATTCCCAGGCGCCGAGCGTCACCACGAAACCGATGAAGAGGGCGAAATCCCCACCATTGAGCAGGAAGAAACCACCCACCGCGATCGGCAGCAGGATCAGGGCGGTTATGATGCGTTGTTTAAGCATTAAGCACGGGCTCCGGCTTCGACCTGCTCGCTGGTCTTACCGAAGCGGCGCTGGCGCGAAGCGAAATCGGCCAGCGCATTGCGCATGGCCTCGTGTTTGAAGTCCGGCCAATAGAGGTCGGAGAAGTACAGCTCGGCGTAGGCCAGCTGCCACAAGAGGAAATTGCTGATGCGGTGCTCGCCACCGGTGCGGATGCACAGGTCGGGCAATGGCAGGTCGCCCGTGACCAGGCAGGTCTGCAGCAGATCCGGGGTGATGTCGTCCGGGCGCAGATGACCGGCCTGCACTTCACGCGCCAGGCGCTGGGCAGCCTGGGCGATATCCCACTGGCCACCGTAGTTGGCGGCGATCTGCAGGATGAAGCGGTTGCTGCCGGCGGTCGCAGCCTCGGCCTCGCGCATCGCAGCCTGGAGTTCAGGGTGGAAGCGTGAGCGGTCGCCGATAATGCGCAGGCTGATGTTGTTATCGTTCAGGCGCTTGGCCTCGCGGCGCAGCGCCTTGAAGAACAGGTCCATGAGGGCACTGACTTCGTCCGCCGGTCGCTGCCAGTTCTCACTGGAGAACGCGAACAGCGTGAGCACCTCGACCTTGGCCTCGGCGCACACTTCGATCACGGCGCGTACCGCATCGACACCCGCTTTATGCCCGGCAACGCCGGGCATGAAGCGCTTCTTCGCCCAGCGATTATTCCCATCCATGATGATCGCCACGTGACGCGGCACCACGGAGGGCACAGTCTGCTTGGTCTTTTCCATGAAGGTGTCCTGACCCTTAGATGGCCATCAGGTCCTTTTCTTTATCATCGGTAGCCTTGGCGATCTTCGCCTCGTAATCCTTGATCAGCTTGTCGATTTCGGCACTGGCACGACGCTCTTCGTCTTCACTGATTTCCTTGTCCTTGGACAGCTTCTTCAGGTCACTCATGGCGTCACGACGAATGTTGCGCACGGCAACTCGGGCATCCTCGGCTGCGGCGCGGGCCTGCTTGGTGAAGCCCTTGCGGGTTTCCTCGGTCAGCGGGGGCATGTTGACCAGCAGCAACTCGCCCAGATTGGTCGGATTGAGGTTCAAGCCGGCACTGCCGATGGCCTTGTCGATGGCGCCCAGCATGTTGCGCTCGAAAGGCACCACTTGCAGGGTCTGGTTGTCTTTCACGGTCACGCTGGCCACGCCGGCCAGCGGGGTGTCGGTGCCATAGTAAGGCACCATCACGCTGCCCAGGACGCTCGGGTGCGCCTTGCCGGTGCGGATCTGGCCAAATGCGTGGATCAGCGACTCCAGCGACTTTTGCATGCGCGCCTGGGCGTCTTTCTTGATTTCGTTGATCATTTTTGAACTTCCTCGATCAGAGTTCCTTCCGCGCCGCCATGCACGATGTTCAGCAGGGCGCCGGGCTTGTTCATGTTGAAGACGCGCAACGGCATCTTGTGATCGCGGCACAGGCAGATTGCCGTCAGGTCCATTACACCCAGCTTGCGATCCAGCACTTCATCGTAGGACAGATGATCGAACTTCTCGGCATGCGGGTCCTTGAATGGATCTGCAGTGTATACACCATCGACTTTGGTTGCCTTCAATACCACGTCGGCATCGATTTCGATGGCGCGCAGGCAAGCGGCGGAGTCGGTGGTGAAGAACGGGTTGCCGGTACCGGCAGCGAAGATCACGACTTCTTTCGAGTTCAGGTGGCGCATGGCCTTGCGGCGATCATAGTGATCGGTTACACCGACCATGGAGATGGCCGACATGACGATCGCGGTGATGTTCGCCCGCTCCAGCGCGTCGCGCATGGCCAGTGCGTTCATCACGGTGGCCAGCATGCCCATGTGGTCGCCAGTGACCCGATCCATGCCGGCTGCGCTGAGCGCCGCACCACGGAACAGGTTGCCACCACCGATCACCAGGCCGACCTGGACGCCGATGCCGACCAGTTGGCCGACTTCCAGCGCCATGCGATCCAGGACCTTGGGGTCGATCCCGAACTCTTCCGAGCCCATCAGGGCCTCGCCGCTAAGTTTGAGTAGAATGCGTTTATAGCGAGCCTGATGACCACTGCCCTGCTGAGCCATTGCGAATCTCTCCTGCGGCGTTTGTAAAAATCTGGCTGGCTGTTTTCAGCCTGCGCGTAACTCTAGCGTGACGCAGCTACTGCGTCAGCGAGCAGCGGCCTCGTAAACCACTCCCGCTTTGACAAAGAGGCTGCGCGCGTGAGCGGGCAGCCTCTTTGGGGCGACAGACGAGTCCGTCTTACTGCTTGGCGGCAGCTACCTGGGCGGCAACTTCGGCAGCGAAGTCGTCAACCGGCTTCTCGATGCCTTCGCCAACCTTGAAGTAGGTGAAGGAAACGATTTCGGCACCGGCCTTCTTGGCCAGCGCGCCGACTTTGACTTCCGGATCCATCACGAAGGCTTGCTCTTTCAGCGAGGCTTCGGCCTTGAACTTGGAGATACGACCGTTGATCATGTTTTCAACGATGTTTTCCGGCTTGCCGGCGATCTTGTCGGCGTTCAGCTGCAGGAAGACGTTCTTCTCGCGCTCGATGGCCTCGGCGGAGATTTCCGACGCGTCCAGGAACTCTGGGTTCGAAGCGGCAACGTGCATGGCGATGTTCTTGGCCAGATCGACGTCACCGCCTTTCAGGACAACAACTGCACCGATCTTGTTACCGTGCAGGTAGGCACCGACAACGTCACCCTCAACGCGCACCAGGCGACGGATGTTGACGTTTTCGCCGCACTTGGCGACCAGGGCTTCACGAGCAGCTTCACGCGAAGCGATCAGCGGAGCGGCGTCGGTCAGCTTCTCGGCGAAGGCCTGTTCGATGCTTTCGGCAACGAAGTTCTTGAAGTCGTCTTGCAGGGCCAGGAAGTCGGTCTGCGAGTTCACTTCCAGCAGGACGGCGGATTTACCGTCGGTCTTGACGGCGATGGCGCCTTCGGCGGCAACGTTGCCAGCCTTCTTGGCGGCCTTGATGGCGCCCGAGGCACGCATGTCGTCAATGGCTTTCTCGATGTCGCCGCCGGCCTTTTCCAGGGCCTTCTTGCAATCCATCATGCCTTCGCCGGTACGCTCGCGCAGTTCTTTGACCAGCGCTGCAGTAATTGCTGCCATTTCAAAATCCTCTTGGAAAGTTTTTCAACCATTCCACCCGTTCGTCACGGGCGTTAAATTCTGCAAATCCGCTGTTTTATACCTCAGCCGGCCCATGATGCGGGGCCTTCGCTGACAGCAGGATTTCAAGGTGGCAAAAAGGGGGCAAAGCCCCCTTTTTGCGTGCCAAGTAGACGCTAAGCGTCAATTACTCGGCAGCAGGTGCAGCCGCTTCTTCAACATAGACTTCAGTGCCGCCGGCAACGTTGTTGCGGCCGCGGATGACGGCGTCGGCCATCGAAGTCATGTACAGCTCGATAGCGCGGATGGCGTCATCGTTACCTGGGATGATGTAGTCAACACCTTCAGGGCTGCTGTTGGTATCGACAACGCCGATAACCGGGATGCCCAGCTTGTTGGCTTCGGTGATGGCAATGCGCTCGTGGTCGACGTCGATCACGAACAGAGCATCAGGCAGACCGCCCATGTCCTTGATACCACCCAGGCTGCGGTCCAGCTTCTCCAGATCGCGCGAACGCATCAGAGCTTCTTTCTTGGTCAGCTTGGTGAAAGTACCATCTTCGGCCTGGGTTTCCAGGTCACGCAGACGCTTGATCGAAGCGCGGATGGTCTTGTAGTTGGTCAGCATGCCGCCCAACCAGCGGTGATCAACGTATGGCGAACCGCAACGAGCTGCTTGCTCGGCGACGATCTTGCCGGCGGAACGCTTGGTGCCGACGAACATGATCTTGTTCTTGCCCTGGGCCAGGCGCTCTACGAAGGACAGAGCCTCGTTGAACATCGGCAGGGTTTTTTCCAGGTTGATGATGTGGATCTTGTTGCGCGCGCCGAAAATGTACTTGCCCATTTTCGGGTTCCAGTAACGGGTCTGGTGGCCGAAGTGCACACCGGCCTTCAGCATATCGCGCATGTTGACTTGGGACATGATAGTTCCTTGATAAGTCGGGTTGGGCCTCCACGTATCCCAATGACCAACCCGTGTTTCCAGGGAAACCGGGCACCCAGGCCATCGTGTCGACACGTGTGTGGGTTTGAGCTGACGGAGGACATCCCCCGAAAGCGGCGCATTTTATACCACAGCCGGCGAGCGAACGGAACCCGGATGATGCTTCGTCCGTCAGCGGCTTTTGCAGCCCCCGCCTTTTGGGGCCAGAATGCCCTCAATAGACCACCGGATCTGCTGGACTATCCCGACAGATCGCCGCCGCGCTCTGGTAGAATCCGGCCTTTCCCGTTTGTTCGCGCCGCGCGCGGCGCCGTAGAGAGCCTGTAATGACTGTCACCATCAAGACCGCAGAAGACATCGAGAAGATGCGCATCGCCGGCCGCCTGGCCGCTGAAGTGCTGGAAATGATCGAGCCACACGTCAAGCCCGGTATCACCACCGAGGAGCTCGACCGCCTCTGCCACGACTACATCGTCAACGAGCAGAAGGCCATCCCGGCGCCGCTGAACTACAAGGGCTTCCCCAAGTCGATCTGCACCTCGATCAACCACGTGGTCTGCCATGGCATCCCCAATGACAAGGCACTCAAGGATGGCGACACCATCAACATCGACGTGACCGTGATCAAGGACGGCTACCACGGCGACACCAGCCGCATGTTCCATGTCGGCACCGTCGCGCCGTGGGCCGAGCGCCTGTCCAAGGTCACCCAGGAGTGCCTGTACAAGGCCATCGAACTGGTCAAGCCCGGCTGCCGCCTGGGCGACATCGGCGAGGTGATCCAGAAGCACGCCGAGAAGAATGGTTTCTCGGTGGTCCGCGAGTTCTGCGGCCACGGCATCGGCAAGGTGTTCCACGAAGAACCGCAGATCGTCCACTACGGCCGTGCCGGTACCGGCATGGAGCTCAAGGAAGGCATGACCTTCACCATCGAGCCGATGATCAACCAGGGCAAGGCCGACACCAAGGTACTGGGCGACGGCTGGACCGCCATCACCAAGGACCGCAAACTCTCGGCCCAGTGGGAACACACCCTGGTGGTGACCGCCACCGGCTACGAGATCTTCACCCTGCGCAAGGACGACACCATCCCGCGCACCTCGGCCTGATACTGAACGACAGGAACGCGACTCGATGCCCCAGGTGGATCCCGAGCTGTTCGACCGTGGCCAGTTCCAGGCGGAACTGGCCCTCAAGGCAAGCCCCATCGCCGCTTTCAAGAAGGCCATACGCATGGCCGGCGAGGTGCTCGACAAGCGTTTTCGCGAAGGCCGCGAGATCCGCCGGCTGATCGAGGACCGCGCCTGGTTCGTCGACAACATCCTGCAACAGGCCTGGCACCAGTTCAGCTGGGGCGCGCCAGGCGGCATCGCCCTGGTGGCGGTGGGCGGCTACGGCCGCGGCGAGCTGCATCCGTATTCGGACATCGACCTGCTGATCCTGCTCGACGCCGCCGAACACGAGCAGTACCGCGATGCCATCGAGCGCTTCCTCACCCTGCTCTGGGACATCGGCCTGGAGGTCGGTCAGAGCGTGCGCACCGTCGACGAGTGCGCCGAGCAGGCCCGGGCCGACCTCACGGTCATCACCAACCTGATGGAAAGCCGCACCATCGCCGGCCCCGAGGCCCTGCGCCAGCGCATGCTCGACGCGACCAGCACCGCGCACATGTGGCCCAGCAAAGAGTTCTTCCTGGCCAAACGTGCCGAACTCAAGGCCCGCCATCACAAGTACAACGACACCGAGTACAACCTCGAGCCCAACGTCAAGGGCGGCCCGGGCGGCCTGCGCGACATCCAGACCGTGCTCTGGGTAGCCAGGCGCCAGTACGGCACGCTGAACCTGCACGCGCTGGCGGGCGAGGACTTCCTGCTGGAGAGCGAAAACGAGCTACTGGCCTCGTCCCAGGCCTTCCTCTGGCGTGTGCGCTACGCCCTGCACATGCTCGCCGGGCGCGCCGAAGACCGCCTGCTGTTCGACCACCAGCGCAGCATCGCCACGCTGCTGGGCTACACCGACGAGAACCCCAAACGCGCCATCGAACAGTTCATGCAGCAGTATTACCGGGTGGTGATGAGCATCAGCCAGCTGTGCGACCTGATCATCCAGCATTTCGAGGAGGTGATCCTGGCCGACGACGACAGCGGCGCCACGCAGCCCGTCAACGCCCGGTTCCGTCTGCACGATGGCTATATAGAAGCGGTCAACCCGAACGTTTTCAGGCGCACCCCGTTCGCCATGCTGGAAATCTTCGTACTGATGGCCCAGCATCCCGAAATCAAGGGCGTGCGTGCCGACACCGTGCGCCTGCTGCGCGAACATCGCCACCTGATCGACGACAAGTTCCGCCACGATATCCGCAACACGAGCCTGTTCATCGAGCTGTTCAAGTGCGAGATAGGCATCCACCGCAATCTGCGGCGGATGAATCGCTACGGCATCCTTGGCCGCTACCTGCCGGAGTTCGGCCTGATCGTCGGGCAGATGCAGCACGACCTGTTCCACATCTACACGGTCGATGCCCACACCCTCAACCTGATCAAGCATCTGCGCAAACTGCAATACACGCCGGTCTCGGAGAAATTCCCGCTGGCCAGCAAGCTCATGGGCCGCCTGCCAAAGCCCGAGCTGATCTACCTGGCCGGCCTGTACCACGACATCGGCAAAGGTCGCCAGGGCGATCACTCCGAACTGGGCGCGGTGGATGCGCAGCAGTTCTGCGAACGGCACCAACTGCCCGCCTGGGACAGCCGCCTGATCGCCTGGCTGGTGCTGAACCACCTTGTGATGTCCACCACCGCCCAGCGCAAGGACCTCTCCGACCCGCAGGTGATCAACGATTTCGCCCTGCATGTCGGTGACGAGACGCGGCTGGACTACCTCTACGTGCTGACCGTGGCCGATATCAACGCCACCAACCCCAGCCTGTGGAACTCCTGGCGGGCGAGCCTGCTGCGCCAGCTCTATACGGAGACCAAGCGCGCCCTGCGCCGCGGCCTGGAAAACCCACTGGACCGCGAAGAGCAGATCCGCCAGACCCAGAGCGCGGCACTGGATATCCTGATACGCGAAGGCACAGACCCGGACGATGTCGAGCAGCTTTGGTCGCAGCTGGGCGACGACTACTTCCTCAAGCACACTGCCGCGGATGTGGCCTGGCACAGCGATGCGATCCTCCAGCAACCGGCCGATGGCGGCCCGCTGGTGCTGATCAAGGAAACCACGCAGCGCGAGTTCGAGGGCGGCACGCAGATCTTCATCTACGCCCCCGACCAGCACGACTTCTTCGCCGTGACCGTGGCCGCCATGGCCCAGCTTAACCTGAACATTCATGATGCCCGGATCATCACCTCGAGCAGCCAGTTCACCCTCGACACCTATATCGTGCTCGACAACGACGGCGGCTCGATCGGCGACAATCCCAAGCGGGTCAGCCAGATCCGTGACGGCCTGACCAGCGCTTTGCGCAACCCCGAGGACTACCCGGCGATCATCCAGCGCCGGGTGCCACGCCAGCTCAAGCACTTCGACTTCCCGCCGCAGGTGACCATCCTCAACGATGCCCAGCGCCCGGTGACCATCCTCGAGATCACTGCGCCCGATCGCCCCGGCCTGCTGGCCAGGATCGGGCGGATCTTCCTCGAGTTCGACATCTCGCTGCAGAACGCCAAGATCGCCACCCTCGGCGAGCGCGTGGAAGACGTGTTCTTCATCACCGACGCCGATAACCAGCCGCTGTCCGACCCGCAGCTATGCAGCCGCCTGCAGGAAGCCATCGTCCAGCAGTTGCAGGCCGGTCAGGCCAGCGACGCCAGCCCTACCCGCATGACCTTTTGACGCTAACGAGACCTTGCGCCGATGAACCACGCCCTGACCCAGCTCCAGCCCTACCCATTCGAGAAACTGCGCGCCCTGCTGGGCACCGTGAAACCGGCAGCCGACAAGCGTGCCATCGCCTTGTCGATCGGTGAGCCGAAGCATGAATCGCCGGCGTTCGTCGCCAAGGCCATGGCCGACAACCTCGACAAGCTGGCGGTCTACCCCAGCACCCTCGGCCTGCCGGCCTTGCGCCAGGCAATTGCTCAGTGGTGCCAGACGCGCTTCGGCGTGCCGGCGGGCTGGTTGGACGCCGAGCGTCATATCCTGCCGGTCAATGGCACCCGCGAAGCGCTGTTCGCCTTCACCCAGGCCGTGGTCAACCGCGAAGACGACGGGCTGGTGGTCAGCCCCAACCCGTTCTACCAGATCTACGAAGGCGCGGCCCTGCTGGCCGGCGCCACCCCGCACTACCTGCCATGCCTGGAAAGCAACGGCTTCAACCCCGACTTCGATGCCGTGCCGGCCGAGACCTGGGAGCGCTGCCAGATCCTGTTCCTGTGCTCCCCAGGCAATCCCACGGGTGCCCTGGTGCCGATGGACACCCTGAAAAAACTGATCGCCCTTGCCGACAAACACGACTTCGTGATCGCCGCCGACGAGTGCTACAGCGAACTGTACTTCGACGAGGACGCACCGCCACCGGGCCTGCTGAGTGCATGCGCAGCGCTTGGCCGTAGTGACTTCAAGCGCTGCGTGGTGTTCCACAGCCTGTCCAAGCGCTCCAACCTGCCAGGCCTGCGCTCGGGCTTCGTGGCCGGGGACGCCGAGATCATCAAGCCGTTCCTGCTGTATCGCACCTATCACGGATGCGCCATGCCGGTGCAAACCCAGCTCGCCAGCATTGCCGCCTGGCAGGATGAGGCCCACGTGCGCGAGAACCGCGACCAGTACCGCGCCAAATACGACGCCGTGCTCGGCATCCTGCAGCCGGTAATGGATGTGCAGCGCCCGGATGGCAGCTTCTACCTGTGGGCCAAGGTGGCGGGCAGCGATGCCGATTTTACCCGCGACCTGTTCGAGGCCGAGCATGTCACGGTGGTACCGGGCTCGTACCTGTCCCGTGAGGTGGACGGGGTCAACCCGGGCGCCGGGCGCGTGCGCATGGCGCTGGTCGCGCCGCTGGCCGAGTGCATCGAGGCCGCCGAGAGAATTCGGGACTTCCTGCACAACCGTTGAGTTGCATGGGGGCGCCCTGCGCCCCCTGCTTCACTAGGCTCTGTACGAAAAGTCTTGAGACGCAGGTCAGGCAAGGCGAAAACAGCCGAGGAACGGCCGGGGTCGCGCCCGACTGTACTGGAGTACATGAGCATTCCGAGGCTGTTTTCAACGCAGCATGAACAAGTATCAAGGCTTTTCGTACAGAGCCTAGCGAACCTGCCCCAGGTTCGCCTCACTCATGTCCAGTTCCCCCAGCACCTGTCGCACCACCTCATCACCCACCTGATGCTGGCGGTGCAGCTCGTACAGTTCCAGGCGCTGAGCACGTAATGCCCGCAGGCGCAGGCGACGCTCCAGCAGATCCATCTGCTCTGCCAGCGCCCGGGCTTCTGCGGTGTCGTTATAGCTGTCCAGCTCATCCCGGTATTCGGCCATCAACCGCGCTTTCAGCTCAGTGGCCAGGGTGGCCTGGGCGGCGTCCTGGGGCGCATTGGCATCGATCACCTCTTCGGCTTCCAGGGCATGAATAGCCGCTTCGGCCGTGCGCCGCCAGGCCTCCTGCACCTCCTGGTGCAAGCGCTCATCGGGACTCTTGGTAACGCCACGCAGCAAAATAGGTAGGGCAATCACCGCGCTGACCAGCGACAGCAGGATCACACCGGCGGCGATGAAGATCAGCAGGTCGCGCTCTGGGAAGGCTTTGCCCGCTCCCATCAGCAGCGGCACCGACATCACGCCCGCCAGGGTCACCGCCCCGCGCACGCCACCGAAGGTCAGCAGCCAGCAGGAGCGGGCGGTCGGCATCAGTACCAGCGTCGGCTTGCCGCGCCAGCGCCGTACCACGCCGATAGCCCGCCAGATGCTCTGCACCCAGACAAAGCGCAGCAGCACCAGCGCGGCGAAGATCGCCACCACGTCCAGACAGCGCCAGACCAGGGTCGGCCAGACAGTTGCCTCGTCGGTGACCACCGCCTTGATGATGTCCGGCAACTGCAGGCCCAGCAGCAGGAAGATCAGGCCGTTGAAGGCGAACTCCAGCAACGACCAGACACTGCGATTGAGCAGGCGGGTGCTGGTCTGGCGCGGCAACAGGTCGAGCCAGCTCTGCATCATGCCCGCGGCCACCGCCGAGAGGATGCCCGACACGCCCAGGCGCTCGGCCAGCACGTAGGCGGCGAACGGCAGCAGCAGCATGAACACCACGTGGGTGGCCGGATCGTCCCAGCCGCGGGTGATCATCCACATGCGCAGGCGCCCCACCAGCCAGCTCAGCGCCACGCCCACCGCCAGGCCACCAAGGGCGACGAGCACGAAGGTCAGGCTGGCCTCGGTCAGCGAGAATACGCCGGTGATGGCGGCGGCCAGGGCGAACTTGAAGGTCACCAGGCCCGAGGCGTCGTTCATCAACGCCTCGCCTTGGAGCATGTGCATCAGGGGCGTGGGCAGGCGGTCCTGGGTGATGGCCGAGACCGCCACGGCATCGGTGGGCGACAGCACCGCCGCCAGGGCAAAGGCCACCGGCAGGGGAATGCTCGGCAGCAGCCAGTGGATGAAATACCCGGCGCCGACCACGGTGAACAGCACCAGCCCCACCGCCAGGGCCACCACCGGCCCGCGTATGCGCCACAGCTCGCGCTTGGGCATGCGCCAGCCATCGGCGAACAGCAACGGCGGTAAAAACAGGAACAGGAACAGCTCCGGGTCCAGCGCCACATGCAATCCCAGGGTTGGCCAGGCCAGCAAGGCACCCGCGCCAATCTGTACCAGCGGCAGCGGCAGTGGCAACACGCGCCCCACCAGTTTCGACACGCTCACCAGCATCAGCAGGATAAGAACGGTATAGGCTGACTGCATCAGCAAGCTTCCTGTGTGATCGGAGAAACGACAGCAAGGCGAAACATCGCCATTGAAACAATATGTTAGCGAGGACCTTCTATTGTGGACCGCTGCACGTTAGTCGCAACCCACCAGCGAATATGTAACACAATGCTACTTGAGACGATGTGACATACATCCCCCCATACCTTCGGGCCCGCAGCCGTGGCGCCAACCCCATCGATACCGCATAATCGCTGCCACCCAATCTTCAAGGAGTATCGGGGACGCCAGGCCACCGCCGGCAGCCCCAGGCATTTCAATGGCTTACACTCTCTACGGCATCAAAGCCTGCGACACCATGAAAAAGGCCCGTACCTGGCTTGAAGAAAAGGCCATTGGCTACGACTTCCACGACTACAAGACCCAGGGCATCGACCGCGACAGCCTGAACCGCTGGTGCGACGAGCATGGCTGGGAAGTCGTGCTGAACCGCGCCGGGACCACCTTCCGCAAGCTCGACGACGCCAGCAAGGCCAACCTCGACCAGGCCAAGGCCGTCGAACTGATGGTCGCCCAACCTTCGATGATCAAGCGCCCGGTGCTCGACCTCGGCGAGCGCACGCTGGTCGGCTTCAAGCCCGATCTCTACGCGGCGGCGCTGGCCTGATCACGCATTACGCTCCATCCCCATTTCGCATGAGGTAATCGCATGTCTCAATCGCTGTTCAGCCTGGCCTTCGGTGTCGGCACCCAGAACCGCCAGGGCACCTGGCTGGAAGTCTTCTACGCACAGCCTGTGCTCAAGCCGTCCGCCGAACTGGTCGCGGCCATCGCGCCGGTTCTCGGTTATGAAGGTGGCAACCAGGCCATCGCCTTCAGCACCGCCCAGGCCGCCCAACTGGCCGACGCGCTCAAGGGCGTTGATGCAGCGCAAGCAGCCCTGCTGACCCGCCTGGCCGAGAGCCACAAGCCGCTGGTCGCCACCCTGCTGGCCGAAGACGGCGCCTTGGCCTCCACCCCCGAGGCCTACCTCAAGCTGCACCTGCTGTCGCACCGCCTGGTCAAGCCGCACGGTGTATCGCTGGCCGGCATCTTCCCGCTGCTGCCCAACGTCGCCTGGACCAACCAGGGCGCGGTCGACCTGGCCGAGCTTGCCGAGCGGCAACTGGAAGCGCGCCTGAAAGGCGAACTGCTGGAAGTGTTCTCGGTGGACAAGTTCCCGAAGATGACCGACTACGTGGTGCCAGCCGGCGTGCGCATCGCCGACACTGCTCGTGTGCGCCTGGGCGCCTATATTGGCGAAGGCACCACCATCATGCACGAAGGCTTCGTCAACTTTAACGCCGGTACCGAAGGCCCGGGCATGATCGAAGGCCGCGTCTCCGCTGGCGTGTTCGTCGGCAAGGGCTCCGACCTGGGCGGCGGTTGCTCGACCATGGGCACCCTGTCCGGTGGTGGCAACATCGTCATCAAGGTCGGCGAAGGTTGCCTGATCGGCGCCAACGCCGGTATCGGCATCCCGCTGGGCGACCGCAACACCGTCGAAGCCGGCCTGTACATCACCGCCGGCACCAAGGTGAACCTGCTGGATGAGAACAACCAGCTGGTCAAGGTGGTCAAGGCGCGCGATCTGGCCGGCCAGACCGACTTGCTGTTCCGCCGCAACTCGCTCAATGGCGCCGTGGAGTGCAAGACCCACAAGTCGGCCATCGAGCTGAACGAGGCACTGCACGCTCACAACTGAGGCTCTGCCTGGGTTTGAGGTGATAAGATCGGGTCTGCTCCTACGGGCAGACCCGATTTTTCATTCCAGGCCCCGCGAACATGTTCCAGCCCTCCCCCTGGCGTACCGATTTCCCGGCCATCGCCGCCCTGCAACGGCAGCACCAGACCTACCTGGATAGCGCCGCCACCACGCAGAAACCCCAGGCCCTGCTCGATGCCCTGAGCCATTACTACGGCCATGGCGCAGCCAATGTACACCGCGCCCAGCACCTGCCCGGCGCCTTGGCGACACAGGCTTTCGAGGGCACACGGGACAAGGTCGCCGCCTGGCTCAATGCAGCCGATGCCCGCCAGATCGTATTCACCCACGGTGCTACCTCGGCCTTGAACCTGCTGGCCTATGGTCTGGAACATCGCTTCGAGGCAGGCGACGAAATCGCCGTCAGCGGCCTGGAGCACCACGCCAACCTGCTGCCCTGGCAACAACTGGCGCATCGCCGCAACCTGCGCCTGGTGGTCCTGCCGGTTACTGACCAGGGGCATGTCGACCTGGAGCAGGCCCTGCAACTGATAGGCCCGCGCACTCGCCTGCTGGCGATCAGCCAACTGTCCAACGTGCTGGGTACCTGGCAACCGCTGACGCCTTTGCTGGCGCATGCCCGCGCCCAAGGCGCGCTGAGCGTTGTCGATGGCGCCCAGGGCGTGGTTCATGGCCGACATGACGTGCAGCAACTGGCCTGCGATTTCTATGTGTTCTCCAGCCACAAACTCTATGGTCCGGACGGAGTGGGCGTACTTTACGGCCGCCAGGATGCGCTGGCGTTGCTGCGTCACTGGCAATACGGCGGAGAAATGGTGCAGATGGCGGACTACCAGAGCGCCAGCTTCCGCCCCGCGCCACTGGGTTTCGAAGCCGGCACCCCGCCGATTGCCGGGGTGATCGGCCTGGGCGCCACCCTGGACTACCTGGCCAGCCTCGACGTACATGCCGTGGCCGCCCATGAAGCCAGCTTGCACCAGTGCCTGGTACGTGGCCTGGCCGATCGCGAGGGAGTTCGCCTGCTCGGCTCGCCCGAGGTGGCACTGGCCAGTTTCGTCATCGATGGCGTGCACAACGCCGATATCGCCCACCTGCTGACAGAACAGGGTATCGCCGTGCGCGCCGGGCACCATTGCGCCATGCCACTGCTCAGGCACCTGGGGCTCGATGGCGCGATCCGCGTATCGCTGGGGCTGTACTCCGACAGCGACGACCTGCAGCGTTTCTTCGAAGCGCTCGACAAAGGCCTGGAGCTGTTGCGATGAACCTTTCGCCAGAGGCCAGCCAAGCGCTGGAAGCGTTCGAACAGGCGCGTGGCTGGGAGCAGCGGGCGCGGTTGCTGATGCAGTGGGGTGACCGCCTGGAGCCACTGGGCGACAGCGACAAGACCGAGACCAACCGGGTGCATGGCTGCGAGAGCCTGGTTTGGCTGGTGGCGGTGCAGGATGACGGCCAGTGGCGGTTCAAGGCAGGCAGCGATGCGCGGATGCTGCGGGGATTGCTGGCACTTCTTCTTGTGCGAGTGCAAGGCTTGGCCAGCGATCAGTTGGCAGCGCTCGACCTGAGCGCCTGGTTTACCCAACTGGGGCTGGAGCGGCAGTTGTCACCGTCGCGCAGCAATGGGCTGCATGCGGTGCTACTGAGGATGGCCGAACTCGCTACCCAGGGCTGAACCACTGCCCCGCGATAGCCTAATCAGCCTTGACCCGCTCCGAAGGGCGCCGCGCCCCGGCTACAAGCTTTTCAACGGCCTTGCTCGCCGCCACCATGCCGAAGGTCGCGGTCACCATCATCACCGCGCCGAAACCACCTGCGCAGTCCAGGCGCACGCCTTCACCGACAAAGCTCTTCTGCAGGCACACACTGCCGTCGCCCTTGGGGTAGCGCAGCTGTTCGCTGGAGAACACGCACGGCACGCCATAGTTGCGGCTGGTGTTGCGCGAGAAGTTGTAGTCGCGGCGCAAGGTCGAGCGCACCCGTGAAGCCAGCGGGTCGTTGAAGGTCTTGTTGAGGTCGCCGACCTGGATCTGGGTCGGGTCGATCTGCCCGCCGGCGCCACCAGTGGTGACGATGGCGATCTTGCGTCGGCGACACCAGGCGATCAGCGCGGCCTTGGCCATCACGCTGTCGATGCAGTCAATCACGCAGTCCATCTGTTCGGTGATGTACTCGGCCATGGTCTCGCGGGTGACGAAGTCGGCCACCGCGTGCACCGTGCAGGCCGGGTTGATCGCCCGCAGACGCTCGGCCATCACCTCCACCTTGAGGCGGCCCACCTGCCCTTCGAGGGCGTGGGCCTGACGGTTGGTGTTGCTCACGCAGACGTCGTCTAGATCGAACAGGCTGATCTCGCCCACGCCGCTGCGCGCCAGGGCCTCGGCCGCCCACGAGCCGACCCCGCCGATGCCGACGATGGCCACATGGGCCTGACGCAGGCGCTGCAAGCCGTCGTCGCCGTAGAGCCGGGCAACGCCGGCGAAGCGTGGATCTTCTGTGCTCATGTGGGTACCTCGAAAAAACCGGCGCGCATTATATGCCAAGGCATGCGCTGCGGGGGGAGCACAGCGCGTGAACACGCCGCAAGGGCGTGGCAGAGCGGGCCGGGGTTGGAACAAAACCTACCGACCCTGCTTTAATGTCCTATCAAGCAAATATATCTGGACGACAAGTGAGCGGCCTGAGAACTACATTCCTTGCCGATAATCCAACGGATTACCTTCTCCGGCACTTGTAGGACCCACGGCCTGCGACAGCGACCCTCGCTCCCCTCTTCGGAACCTCGAACACCTATGTCATCACGTAAATTCGGTCTCAACCTGGTAGTGGTCCTGGCCATTGCCGCGCTGTTCACCGGGTTCTGGGCCTTGATCAACCGCCCGGTGTCCGCCCCCGCCTGGCCGGAACAGATTTCCGGTTTCTCCTATTCGCCCTTCCGCCTGGGGCAGAGCCCGCAGAAAGGCCAGTACCCCAGCGAGGACGAGATCCGCCAGGACCTCGAGCAACTGAACAAACTGACCGACAACGTGCGCATCTACACCGTCGAAGGCACCCAGGCCGAGGTACCGCGCCTGGCCGAAGAGCTCGGCCTGCGCGTGACCCTGGGCATCTGGATCAGCAACGACCAGGAGCGCAACGAGCGCGAGATCGAAAAGGCCATCGGCCTGGCCAATACCTCACGCAGCGTGGTGCGGGTGGTGGTCGGCAACGAAGCGTTGTTTCGCGAGGAGGTCACCGCCGAACAGCTGATCGGCTACCTGGACCGGGTACGCGCCGCAGTGAAGGTGCCGGTGACCACCAGCGAGCAGTGGCACATCTGGAAGGAACACCCGGAGCTGGCGAAACACGTCGACCTGATCGCCGCGCACATACTGCCCTATTGGGAATTCGTGCCCATGAAGGACTCGGTGCAATTCGTCCTCGACCGTGCCCGCGAGCTGCGCAAGCAGTTCCCGCGCAAACCGCTGCTGCTCTCGGAGGTCGGCTGGCCGAGCAATGGCCGCATGCGCGGTGGCGCCGACGCCACCCAGGCCGACCAGGCCATCTACCTGCGCACATTGGTCAACACCCTCAACCGTCGTGGCTATAACTACTTCGTCATCGAGGCCTACGACCAGCCATGGAAGGCCAGCGACGAAGGCTCGGTGGGCGCCTACTGGGGCGTGTACAACGCCGAGCGCCAACAGAAGTTCAACTTTGAAGGCCCGATCGTGGCGATCCCGCAATGGCGCGCCCTGGCCGTGGCCTCGGTAGTGCTGGCGATGATCGCCCTGGCCATCCTACTGATCGACGGCTCGGCCCTGCGCCAGCGCGGGCGCACCTTCCTCACCTTCATCACCTTCCTGTGCGGGTCGGTGCTGGTATGGATCGCCTACGACTACAGCCAGCAGTACAGCACCTGGTTCAGCCTGACCGTGGGCGTGCTGCTGGCACTGGGCGCCCTCGGGGTATTCATCGTGCTGCTGACCGAGGCCCACGAACTGGCCGAGGCGGTGTGGATCCACAAGCGCCGACGCGAGTTCCTGCCCGTGCAGGGCGACAGCGCCTATCGACCCAAGGTCTCGGTGCATGTGCCGTGCTACAACGAGCCGCCGGAGATGGTCAAGCAGACCCTCGACGCCCTCGCCGCGCTGGACTACCCAGACTACGAAGTGCTGGTGATCGACAACAACACCAAGGACCCGGCCGTGTGGGAACCGCTCAAGGCCCACTGCGAGAAGCTCGGCGAGCGCTTCAAGTTCTTCCACGTCGCGCCCCTGGCCGGCTTCAAGGGCGGCGCCCTGAACTACCTGATTCCGCACACCGCCAAGGACGCCGAGGTGATCGCGGTGATCGACTCGGACTACTGCGTCGACCGCAACTGGTTAAAACACATGGTGCCGCACTTCGCCGACCCGAAGATCGCCGTGGTGCAGTCGCCGCAGGACTACCGCGACCAGCACGAAAGCGCCTTCAAGAAGCTGTGCTACAGCGAGTACAAGGGCTTCTTCCATATCGGCATGGTCACCCGCAACGACCGTGACGCGATCATCCAGCACGGCACCATGACCATGACCAGGCGCAGCGTGCTCGAGGAGCTCGGCTGGGCCGAATGGTGCATCTGCGAAGACGCCGAGCTGGGCCTGCGAGTGTTCGAGAAAGGCCTGTCGGCAGCCTACGCCCACAACAGCTACGGCAAGGGCCTGATGCCCGACACCTTCATCGACTTCAAGAAGCAGCGCTTCCGCTGGGCCTACGGCGCCATCCAGATCATCAAGCACCACGCCGGCGCGCTGCTGCGCGGCAAGGGCAGCGAGCTGACCCGCGGCCAGCGCTACCACTTCCTGGCCGGCTGGCTGCCATGGATCGCCGATGGCATGAACATCTTCTTCACCGTCGGCGCCCTGCTGTGGTCGGCGGCGATGATCATCGTGCCGCATCGGGTCGATCCGCCGCTGATGATGTTCGCCATCCCGCCGCTGGCGCTGTTCTTCTTCAAGGTCGGCAAGATCCTGTTCCTCTATCGCCGCGCGGTGGGGGTCGACCTGAAGGATGCCTTCGCCGCCGCACTGGCGGGGCTGGCGCTGTCGCATACCATCGCCAAGGCGGTCCTGTACGGTTTCTTCACCAGCAGCATGCCGTTCTTCCGCACGCCGAAGAATGCCGACAGCCATGGTCTGCTGGTGGCGATTGCCGAGGCCCGCGAAGAGCTGTTCATCATGCTGATGCTGTGGGGCGCGGCGCTGGGGATCTACCTGGTGCAGGGGCTGCCGAGTTCGGACATGCGCTTCTGGGTGGCGATGCTGCTGGTGCAGTCGTTGCCGTACCTGGCGGCATTGGTGATGGCGTTGCTGTCGTCATTGCCCAAGCCGGCGGAGAAGGCAAGCGAAGCACAGGTCGTTTGATGTAGCGTGGAAGCGGCGGCGCGCCGCCGCTCCCACGAAGCACATCGTGTCCGCAGGCATCATTTGATATAAGATAACGCCCCAGTTTCCCGCCCTGCCTTGCCCCCGGAGTCTTGCAATGACGGCCCCTGCCGAGCTTTCGCCTACCCTGCAACTGGCCTGCGACCTGATCCGCCGCCCGTCGGTCACCCCGGTCGATGCCGACTGCCAGACCCAGATGATGAACCGCCTGGGCGCCGTCGGCTTCCAGCTCGAGCCGATGCGCATCGAAGACGTCGACAACTTCTGGGCCAGCCATGGCACCCAGGAAGGCCCGGTGCTGTGCTTCGCAGGCCACACCGATGTGGTCCCCACCGGCCCGGTGCAGCAGTGGCAGCACGAGCCGTTCGAAGCGCTGATCGATGCCGACGGCATGCTCTGCGGCCGCGGCGCCGCCGACATGAAGGGCAGCCTGGCGTCGATGGTGGTGGCCTGCGAGCGCTTCGTGCACGACTACCCGAACCACCGTGGCAAGGTCGCATTCCTGATCACCAGCGACGAGGAAGGCCCGGCCCACCACGGCACCAAGGCTGTGGTCGAGCGCCTGAAGGCGCGCAACGAGCGCATGGACTGGTGCATCGTCGGCGAGCCGTCCAGCACCACCCTGCTCGGTGACGTGGTCAAGAACGGCCGCCGCGGCTCGCTTGGCGCCAAGCTGACCGTGCGCGGCAAGCAAGGCCATGTGGCTTACCCGCACCTGGCGCGCAACCCGATCCACCTGGCCGCGCCGGCCCTGGCCGAGCTGGCCGCCGAGCACTGGGACGAAGGCAATGCATTCTTCCCGCCGACCAGCTTCCAGATCTCCAACCTCAACTCCGGCACTGGCGCCACCAACGTGGTCCCGGGCGAACTGACGGCACTGTTCAACTTCCGTTTCTCCACCGAATCGACGGTCGAGGGCTTGCAGCAACGCGTCGCGACGATCCTCGACAAGCACCAGCTGGAATGGAGCATCGATTGGGCGCTGTCGGGCCTGCCGTTCCTCACCGAGCCGGGTGAATTGCTCGATGCGGTGTCGTCGAGCATCAAGGCCGTTACTGGCCGCGAGACCCGACCATCGACCAGTGGCGGTACCTCCGATGGCCGCTTCATCGCCACCATGGGCACCCAGGTGGTCGAGCTCGGCCCGGTCAACGCCACCATCCACCAGGTGGACGAGCGTATCCTGGCCAGCGATCTCGACCTGCTGACCGAGATCTACTACCAGACCCTGGTCCGGTTGCTCGCCTGATGCTCGCCTGCCCTCTCTGCCAGGCGACCCTGGCGCAGCTCGACAATGGCGTGGCCTGCCCCGCCGGCCACCGCTTCGACCGCGCCCGCCAGGGCTACCTCAACCTGCTGCCGGTGCAGCACAAGAACAGCCGCGACCCGGGCGACAACCAGGCCATGGTCGAAGCCCGTCGCGACTTCCTCGACGCCGGCCATTACGCCCCGGTGGCACGCCGCCTGGCACAACTGGCGGCCGAGCGCCAGCCGCAGGCCTGGCTGGACATCGGCTGCGGCGAAGGCTACTACACCGCGCAGATCGCCCAGGCGCTGCCGGCGGCCGACGGCTACGCCCTGGACATCTCCCGCGAGGCGGTCAAGCGTGCCTGCCGCCGTGCGCCCGAGGTAACCTGGATGGTGGCCAGCATGGCCCGCGTGCCCATGGCCGATGCCAGCTGCAGCTTCATCGCCAGCGTGTTCAGCCCGCTCGACTGGCAGGAGGCCAGGCGCCTGCTCACCCCGGGCGGCGGCCTGATGCGGGTCGGCCCGACCAGCGGCCATCTGATGGAGCTGCGCGAGGTGCTCTACGATGAAGTGCGCCCCTACGCCGACGACAAGCACCTGGCCCTGGTCCCGGCAGGCATGACCCACGCCCACGGCGAGATCCTCGAGTTCCGCCTGAGCCTGGTCGAGGCCAAGGCCCGCGCCGACCTGCTGGCGATGACCCCGCACGGCTGGCGGGCCAGCGCCGAGAAGCGCGCACAAGTGATCGAACAGCCCGAACCCTTCGTGGTCACCGTTTCCATGCGTTATGACTATTTCGTGCGCCAAGACTGAGCACACTGGAGCTTCCCATGCGTCAACCCGATATCGAGATCTACCTCAAGGACGCCGAGGTCGATCACAAGCAGATCGCCGACTGGCTGACCCAGGCCCTTGGCCCGTGCAGCGAATGGAAGCAGAAAGGCCAGACCTTCAAGTGCACGGCCGGTAACATCCCGGTCACCTGGTTACCGAAAGCTGTGGGGAAATGGAACAGCCTGTACCTGGAAAGCGACCAGACACCCTGGGCCGACGACATCGCCTGCGCCCGTGCGGCATTCGCTGCGCTGAACGTCGAAGTGCGTTGCGCGCCAGGTAGCTGGGCGGAAGAAGACGGGGAAGAAGATGCCGATCGCTGGATCCGCATCAGCGCCGACGGTGAAGAGGAAATCACCTGGCGTACCAGCTGAGGCCGTTCGCATCAGGCTGCAAGTTCCACGGACAACTTGCAGCTTGAGCGTGCAGCCGGAAGGCTCAGAGCCCGACTACATCCTCTGCCTGCAGGCCTTTCTGGCCCTGCACGAGTGCGTACTCCACCTGCTGTCCCTCGACCAGGGTGCGATGCCCCTCACCGCGGATAGCCCGATAGTGGACGAACACGTCCGCACCACCTTCGCGCTGAATGAAGCCATAACCCTTGGCATCGTTGAACCACTTCACATTCCCAGTCTCACGAGACGACATCTGAACTACTCCGGATTTTTATTTTGAAGATCGCCTTGCTGGCATGGGCTCACCGCCCGCGCCGACGCAGCTTGCACGAATATCCTGCAAGCGGCAGGCCGAGTATATGACAGGGAACAAAAAAAATTCATGACAGGGGCATTTATGGCGGAATTTTGCTGAACTTACGCAGATACGGCAGACTAACGTGCTGAAAAAACACTGTTACTTCCACCCAGGGCCCACCCCATGACCCGTTCTCCCCTGCGCCGCCTCATCTTCGGCGCCCTGCGTCGCGTTCTCTACCTGTGGGTGCGCTCCGAAACCATCAACCAGTCTTCGCTGACGCTCAAGCTTGACCGCAGCCGACCGGTGTTCTATGCCCTCTCCTCGCCGTCGCTCACCGACCTGGCCGTGGTCGACCACGAGTGCACCAAAGCAGGGCTGCCGCGCCCGGTACTGCCGGTGGCCGTCGGCCCGCTGCAGGAGCCAGCGGCGTTCTTCTACCTGACCCCCGACCCTGACTGGCTCGGCCGGCAAGACAAACGCGGCGCGCCGCCCACCCTCGAGCGCCTGGTCGCGGCAATCAGCCAGCATGCCGAGGAAGACGCACAGATCATCCCGGTCAGCGTGTTCTGGGGTCAAACCCCAGCCAGCGAGTCGAGCCCGTGGAAGCTGCTTTTCGCCGACAGCTGGGCGGTCACCGGCCGCCTGCGCCGCCTGCTCAGCGTGCTGATCCTCGGGCGCAAGACCCGGGTGCAGTTCTCCGCGCCGATCCACCTGCGCGAGCTGGTGCAGCACAACAAGGGCCATGAGCGCACCGTGCGCATGGCCCAACGCATGATGCGCGTGCACTTTCGCAACCTGAAGACCGCGGTCATCGGGCCGGACATCTCGCACCGTCGCAACCTGGTCAAAGGGCTGGTGCACGATCCGCTGGTGCGCCAGGCGATCAGCGACGAGGCCGACCGCGAGAAGATCCCCTACGCCAAGGCCGAGGCCAAGGCGCTGTACTATGGCAACGAGATCGCCTCGGACTACACCTACACCGCGATCCGCTTCCTCGAAGTGGTGCTGAGCTGGTTCTGGAACAAGATCTACGACGGCATCAAGGTCAACCACATCGAGCAGGTGCAAGGCATCGCCCCCGGCCATGAAGTGATCTACGTGCCCTGCCACCGCAGCCATATCGACTACCTGCTGCTGTCCTACCTGCTGTTCCGCAACGGCCTGACGCCGCCACACATCGCTGCCGGCATCAACCTCAACATGCCGGTGATCGGCGGCCTGCTGCGCCGCGGCGGGGCGTTCTTCATGCGCCGCACGTTCAAGGGCAACCCGCTGTACACCGCCGTGTTCAACGAATACCTGCACACCCTGTTCACCAAGGGTTTCCCGGTGGAGTACTTCGTCGAAGGCGGGCGCTCGCGCACCGGGCGCATGCTGCAACCGCGCACCGGCATGCTGGCGATCACCCTGCGCAGCTTCCTGCGCTCCTCGCGCACGCCGATCGTCTTCGTGCCGGTGTACATCGGCTACGAGCGGGTGCTCGAAGGCCGCACCTACCTGGGCGAGCTGCGCGGCGCCAGCAAGAAGAAGGAATCGATCTTCGACATCTTCAAGGTTATCGGCGCGCTCAAGCAGCGCTTCGGCCAGGTGTACGTCAACTTCGGCGAGCCAATCCGCCTGAACAGCTTCCTCGACCAGCAGCAACCCGGCTGGCGCGAACAGGCGCTGGCCCCGCAGTTCCGCCCGGACTGGCTCAACGAGACTACCACCCGCCTGGGCGAAACGGTTGCCCGCCACCTCAACGAGGCCGCGGCAATCAATCCGGTCAACCTGGTGGCGCTGGCCCTGCTGTCGACCAGCCGCCTGGCCCTGGACGAACGCGCCCTGACCCGCGTGCTCGACCTGTACCTGGCCCTGCTGCGCCAGGTGCCCTACTCGCCGCACACCACCCTACCCGAGGGTGACGGCAAGACACTTATCGAGCACGTACTGGGCATGGACCTGCTGGCTGAGCAGAAGGATGCGCTGGGTCGCATCCTCTACCTGGACGAAGCCAACGCGGTACTGATGACTTACTACCGCAACAACGTGCTGCACATCTTCGCCCTGCCGGGGCTGCTGGCGAGCTTCTTCCTCAGCAGCTCGCGCATGAGCCGCGAACTGCTGGGCCAGTACGTGCGGGCGCTGTATCCGTACCTGCAGGCCGAACTGTTCCTGCGCTGGACGCCCGAGCAACTGGACGAGGTGATCGACCAGTGGCTGGCGGCGCTGGTCGAACAGGGGCTGCTGCGCAAGGAACAAGACATCTACATGCGCCCCGCGCCCAGCTCGCGGCAGTTCGTGCTGCTGACGCTGCTGGCCCGTACCATCACCCAGACCCTGCAGCGCTTCTACATGGCCACTTCGCTGCTGCTCAACAGCGGCCAGCACACGCTGAACGCCGAAGAACTGGAGGAGCTGTGCGTGATGATGGCCCAGCGCCTGTCGATCCTGCATGGCTTGAATGCGCCCGAGTTCTTCGACAAGACCTTGTTCCGCCACTTCATCCAGACGCTGGTACGTGAAGGGGTCTTGCGCCCCGACAGCGCCGGCACGCTGGGCTACCACGACAAGCTCGCCGAGCTGGCCGAAGGCGTGGCCAAGCGCGTGCTGTCGGCCGAGCTGCGCCTGTCGATCCGCCAGGTGGCCTTGCACCGCGATGAAACAGCGGAACCCGCGGCGACTGCCTGACTGGCCCGATCACGGACTAAACGATACGCTGAACCTGCTCCACTCTGCCCATAAGGAAGCCCCATGATCCGCTCCTCCCTGCGCTTCACCACTCTGTGCGCCGGCCTGCTGTTGTCGGCCAGCGCCCTGGCCCTGTCGCTCGGTGACCTGTCCCAGAGCGACGCCTCCGGCGGCCTGAAGGACGCCCTTACCCAAGGCGCGCAGATCGCCGTCAAGCAACTGAGCACCCCCGGCGGCTTCAGCAACAACCCGGACGTGCGCATCGAGCTGCCGGGCAACCTCGGCAAAGCGGCCAAAGCCATGAAGATGTTCGGCAAGGGTGACCAGGTCGATGCCCTGGAAACCAGCATGAACAAGGCCGCCGAGGCTGCCGTGCCGCAAGCCCAGGCGATTCTGGTGGACGCGGTGAAGAAGATGACCGTGACCGATGCCAAGGGCATCCTCAGCGGCGGCCAGGACTCGGCCACCCAGTACCTGAACAAGAGCAGCCGCGAGCAGATCCGCGCCAAGTTCCTGCCGATCGTCAAGCAGGCCACCGACAAGGTCGGCCTGGCCCAGCAGTACAACAGCTTTGCAGGGCAGGCCAAAGGCCTGGGCCTGATCAAGGATGACGCCAATATCGAGAACTATGTGACCGAGAAGGCGCTGGACGGCTTGTTCGAAATGATCGGCAAGCAGGAAGAAAGCATTCGCCAGAACCCGGCCGGTGCGGCCACCAGCCTGGCCAAGAAGGTGTTCGGCGCGCTGTGATGTTGAGCTGAAAACCGGTGGGGCTGCTGTGCAGCCCTATCGCTGGCAAGCCAGCTCCCACAGGTACTGCGCAACTCGTGTGGGAGCCGGCTTGCCGGCGATAGGAGGGCAAAGCCCTCCCGCTCGTTCCTCAGTATTTCTTGACCCTGAACCACGCCGCATACAACGCTGGCAGGAACAGCAGGGTCAGCACCGTGGCGACGATCAACCCGCCCATGATCGCTACCGCCATCGGCCCGTAGAACACACTCCTCGACAACGGAATCATAGCCAGCACCGCCGCCAGCGCGGTCAGCACGATTGGCCGGAAGCGTCGCACCGTGGCCTCGATGATCGCCTGCCAACGCTCCATCCCCGCGGCGATGTCCTGTTCGATCTGGTCCACCAGGATCACCGAGTTGCGCATGATCATGCCGGCCAGGGCGATGGTCCCGAGCATGGCGACGAAGCCGAATGGCTGGCGAAACACCAGCAGGAACAGGGTCACGCCGATCAGCCCGAGGGGCGCGGTGAGGAACACCATGAACATCCGCGAGAAACTGCGCAGCTGGATCATCAGCAGGCTCAGCACCACCACGATGAACAGTGGCATCCCGGCGTTCACCGAACGCTGGCCACGCTCGGAGTCTTCCACCGTCCCGCCCACCTCGAGCAAGTAGCCATCAGGCAGCTCGTCCTTGATCTGCGCCAGCGTCGGCTGGATCTGCTTGACCAAGGTCGCCGGCTGTTCCTTGTCGTAGATATCGGCGCGCACGGTGACCGTGGGCAGGCGGTTACGGTGCCAGATGATGCCTTCCTCGAAGCCGTACTCCAGGGTCGCCACCTGCGACAGGGCCACGCTCTGGCCGTTGTCGGTGGGCACCGCCAGACTGCCCAGGTTGCCCAGCTCACGGCGCTCCTCTGGCGTACCGCGCAGGAGAATCTCGATCAGCTCGTTGTCTTCGCGGTACTGGCTGACGTTGCTGCCGGTCAGTGAACTCTGCAGGAAGCTCGACAGGTGCGCAGTGCTCACGCCCAGCGCCCGGGCACGGTCCTGGTCGATGTCCAGGTACACCGCCTTGCTCGGTTCTTCCCAGTCCAGGTGCACGTTGACCACATGCGGGTTCTCGCGCACCTTGGCCGCCACCTCGCGGGCCAGGGCGCGAACCCTCTCGATGTGTTCGCCGGTAACCCGGAACTGCACCGGGTAGCCTACGGGCGGGCCGTTTTCCAGGCGCGTGACACGCGAACGCAGGTCGGGGAACTGCTGGTCCAGAGTTCCGATCAACCAGCTGCGCAGGCGTTCACGGTCCTCCAGCGACTTGGCCAGCACCACGAACTGGGCAAAGCTCGCCGCAGGCAGTTGCTGGTCCAGCGGCAGGTAGAAACGCGGCGAACCGGTGCCGACATAGGCAACATAGTTGGCGATACCGTCCTGCTGCTTGAGGAGCGCCTCCAATTGCTTGACCCGCTCGGCGGTGTTGTTCAGCGAAGCGCCTTCGGTCAGCTTAAGATCGACCATCAGTTCCGGCCGCCCGGACGCGGGGAAGAACTGCTGCGGTACGAAGCGGAACAGCAGGATGCTACCGACGAACGCGGCGATGGTCAGCACGATCACCGTCTTGCGCCGCCGCACGCACCATTCCACTACACGCCGGACACGCTGGTAGAACGGCGTCGCATAGGGGTCGGGGGCGTGCCCGTCAGCGCCGCGGCGGGCCGCGTGGAGCTTGGCCAGGTCCGGCAGCAGGCGCTCGCCCAGGTAGGGCACGAATACCACTGCGGCAACCCAGGAGGTCAGCAGGGCGATGGTCACCACCTGGAAGATCGAACGGGTGTATTCCCCTGTACCCGAAGCCGCCGTGGCAATCGGCAGGAAGCCTGCGGCGGTGATCAGGGTGCCGGTGAGCATCGGGAACGCCGTGCTGGTCCAGGCATAGCTCGCCGCCTTGAGCCGGTCGTAGCCCTGTTCCATCTTGATCGCCATCATCTCCACCGCGATGATCGCGTCGTCGACCAGCAGGCCCAGGGCCAGCACCAGCGCCCCCAGCGAGATCTTGTGCAGGCCGATGCCGAAGTAGTGCATGGCAGCGAAGGTCATGGCCAGCACCAGCGGGATCGCCAGAGCCACCACCAGGCCGGTGCGCAGGCCGAGCGAGAAGAAGCTCACCAGCAGGACAATGACCAAGGCCTCAACCAGCACCTGAACGAACTCACCAACCCCGGCCTTCACCGCCGCCGGCTGGTCGGACACCTTGCGCAGCTCCATGCCCGCCGGCAGGCTCTGCGCGAGGCGGGCAAACTCGCCTTCCAGGGCCTTGCCGAGCACCAGGATGTCGCCGCCGTCCTTCATCGATACCGCCAGCCCGATGGCGTCCTCGCCCATGAAGCGCATGCGCGGCGCGGGTGGGTCGTTGAAACCGCGCTGTACCTCGGCGACATCACCGATGCGGAAGGTGCGGTCACCGATGCGGATAGGGAACTGGCGAATCTGTTCGACGCTGTCGAAGCGCCCACTGACCCGCAGTTGCAGGCGCTCGCTGGGGGTTTCGAAGAAGCCCGCGGTACTCACCGCGTTCTGCTCGCGCAGTGCCTGCTGCACGGCGGCGAGCGGCACCCCGAGCGTGGCCAGCTTGACGTTGGACAGTTCGATCCAGATCTTTTCATCCTGCAGGCCGATGAGCTCCACCTTGCCCACGTCCTTGACCCGCTGCAGCTGGATCTGGATACGGTCGGCGTAGTCCTTGAGCACCGCATAGTCGAAGCCGGCACCGGTCAGGGCGTAGATATTGCCGAAGGTGGTGCCGAACTCGTCATTGAAGAATGGCCCCTGCGCTTCGGGGGGCAGGGTGTGCTTGATATCCGCGACTTTCTTGCGGATCTGGTACCACAACTCGGGGATGTGCGCCGAATGCATCGAGTCGCGGGCCATGAAGGTGACCTGGGACTCACCGGGCCTGGAGAACGAGACGATCCGCTCGTACTCGCCAGTCTCCATCAGTTTCTTTTCGATACGCTCGGTGACCTGGCGGGCGACCTCCTCGGCGGTCGCGCCCGGCCAAAGGGTCCGGATGACCATGGCCTTGAAGGTGAACGGAGGGTCCTCGCTCTGTCCGAGCTTGGTGTAGGAAATGGCGCCAATTGCTGCCAGCAGTATCATCAGGAACAACACGATCTGGCGGTTGCGCAGCGCCCAGGCGGAAAGGTTGAAACCCATCGGGACTTACTCCTTGGCCGCCAGGTTCACTTCACGGTTGCTGCGGTCCACAGGCCGCACTTGTTGCCCCTCGCGCAGCACGTGGCCACCGGCGGCAACCACCCAGTCGCCGGCCTGCAGGCCTTCGAGCACCGGCACGCTGTCCGCGCCATAAGCGCCGAGGCGCACGGGGACGCGTTCCAGGCGGTTATCCTGGCCGATCCGCCAGACATAGGCCTGCCCCGCTTCGGCGGTCACCGCCGACAGCGGCACCGCCAGCGGCGAGCGTTCGCCATGGTCGATGAACACCCGTGCGCTCTGACCCAGTTCGGCCGGGGTGGCGTTGGAGGTAAAGGCGATGCGCGCGGCGAAGGTGCGCGAACGGGGGTCCGCCGCCGGGGAGAGCTCGCGAATCCGCCCTTCGAATCGCCGGTTCGGGTGCGACCAAAGTTCAACGCTGACTACCTGCCCCACGGCAAAGCGGGCGAACTGCTGCTCTGGGAGGCCTATGGCCACTTCGCGCTCACCATCGGCGGCCAGCGTGAAGACGGTTTGCCCTGCCGCCACCACCTGCCCCACTTCGACCTGGCGCTTGGCAATCACGCCGGCCTGAGGGGCGCGCAACACGGCATACTCGGCCTGGTTACCCGCTACCTCGTACTCGGCCTTGGCTTGCTTCAGACGGGCCATGCCGGCGCGATAGAGGTTCTCGGCATTGTCGAACTGAGAGTGGCTGACCATTTGCCGATGCAGCAGTTTCTGGTAGCGATCGCGCTCGGCGCGCACCAGCGCCAGGTTGGCCTCGGCCGCCGCCAGCTGAGCGCGGTTGGCTTCCAGTTGCAGGCGTACGTCCTGGGGATCGAGTTCGGCCAGCGGCTGCTCGGCCTTGACCCGCTGCCCCTCCTCCACCAGGCGTTTGCTGACCTTGCCACCGATACGGAACGCTAGGTCAGGTTCGAAGCGCGCCCGCACCTCGCCGGGGTAACTGTCGGCGGAGGCGCCAGCCGGTTGTGGTTGAACCACCAGCGCCGGACGCGGCGCGGTGGGCGGCGCGGCCTCCTGGCCGCAGGCGGTGAGCAGCAGCACGGCGGCGGCCGGCAGGGCGAGTGACAATGCACGACGCAACATGATGAATGACCTTTGGCAGAGGGCGCTTTGAATATTTATACTGATGAGTATATTAAATTAGCGAACCTGGTCGGGGAAGCGGGCGTTTCAGAGAAAATGCCTTTTTAGTGATACGACGTACGCTGCAGCCGACCGCCCGCGGACCCGGTAAGATGTGCCCCTTTCACAGAGAATGCGGTCCCTCATGTCCAACGACGCACCCATCGGCCCCGGCCGGCCCAAGGACCTGGCTAAGCGCGAGGCCATCCTCGAAGCTGCCAAGCACCTGTTCCTCAGCCTTGGCTATGCCAACACCAGCATGGATGCGGTCGCGGCGGCGGCAGGTGTTTCAAAACTCACCGTCTACAGCCATTTCACCGACAAGCAGACGCTGTTCGGCGCGGCGGTCATGGCCACCTGCCAGAACCAGTTGCCTGACCTGATGTTCGAGTATCCCGAAGGCGCGGCGGTGGAAGACGTGCTGCTGAACATTGCCCGTGGCTTCCAGGCTTTGATCAGCAGCGACGAGGCCGTCAAGCTGAGCCGCCTGATCTTTGCCCTGGGCAGCCAGGATCCGGGGTTTGGTCAGTACTTCTACGCGGCGGGGCCCAAGCGGGTAATGAGCGGGATGGAGGCGTTGCTGCGTTGTGTCGATCAGCGGGGACTGCTGCGGATCGATAACCCGTGGCAGGCGGCGGAGCATTTCTTCTGCCTGGTGAAGGGGGCGCCGGATTATCGGTTGCTGCTGGGGTGCTCGCCGGCGCTGGAGGGGGATGAGGCTGAGGCGCATGTGCGGGAGGCGGTGGGGGTTTTTATTCGGGCGTTTCGGGGGTAAGGGTTCGGGTTCGGGTTCGGGTTCGGGTTCGGGTTCGGGTTCGGGTTCGGGTTCGGGTTCGGGGCGATTGTTTTGGGTTTTGTGAGCGCATTCGTAGAAGATGTCGACATTTAGTCACCCTGTCGCCTTTACGGCGACCTACTTTTGTCTTGACAAAAGTAGGCAAAACCGTTCGGCTCCGTTCATACGGCCCCTACGCTTCGCTCCGGGGTTCCCTCGCTCCGTTCTTGCTCCCGTGGGTACCGCGCTGTACGCCCCA
>Ga0247725_1000287_pt1 | contig 46664 bp, 39 predicted proteins | sample OKSTACKMCFT3sol_FD_183021 | JGI IMG/M metagenome (GOLD analysis project Ga0247725, IMG submission 183021) | Subsurface sediment microbial communities from gas well in Oklahoma, United States - OK STACK MC-FT3-sol | ecosystem: Environmental > Terrestrial > Deep subsurface > Rock core/Sediment...
GGCCTCTTCGAGGAAGGCTTTCTGCGAGGCCCAGATGCGGCCGTTGAGATCGTTCTCGGCGGCCAAAGACTCGAGCACCAGATTGGACTGCTCGCGCATGGCTTGCAGCACTTCGTCCGGCAGACGCTTGAACTGCACGCCTTCGCTCTTCAGGCTCTGCAGCGCCTTGGCGTTGTTGAACACGTAGTCGTCCATCATGTCCAGGGTCGCCGCCCGCGCGGCTTCGACGACGATGGCCTGCAGGTCGGCCGGCAACGCGTCGAAGGCCTTCTGGTTGACCATGGATTCGACCACGGCCTGCGGCTCCTGCCAGCCCGGGAAGTAGTAGTACTTGGCCGCCTTGTGCAGACCGAAGGCCAGGTCGTTGTACGGCCCGACCCAGTCGGTGGCATCGATGGCGCTGGTCTGCAGGGAGGTGAAAATCTCGCCACCCGGCAGGTTGACGGTGATCGCGCCGAGCTTGCTCCAGACTTCGCCGCCGAGGCCCGGCATGCGGATCTTCAGGCCCTTGATGTCGGCAAGACTGTTGATTTCCTTATTGAACCAGCCGCCCATCTGCATGGTGGTGTTGCCGGCCGACAGCGGTTTCACGCCGAACGGTGCGTAGGTTTCGTCCCACAGCGCCTGGCCACCGCCGTGGCTGAGCCAGGCGTTCATTTCCAGAGTCGAAAGACCGAACGGCACGCTGCTGAAGAACTGCGCAGCCGGGACTTTGCCTTTCCAGTAGTACGGCGTGCCGTGGCCCATCTCGGCGGTGCCGCGCGAGACGGCATCGAACACTTCCAGTGCCGGCACCAGCTCACCAGCGGCGTAGACCTTGACGGTCAGGCGCCCGGCGCTCATGGCGTTGATGCGCTCGGCCAGGCGCTCGGCAGCGGTGCCGAGGCCGGGGAAGTTCTTCGGCCAGGACGTGACCATCTTCCAATGGATGATTTCTGCTGGCTTGGCAGCGGCTTGCTCGCTGGCAGCCTTGTCTTCTTTACAGCCAACCAGGCCGATGGCGGCGATCAGTGCCACAGCGGCGCCGAACAGATTGCGGCGATTCATCGATTATCTCCAGATACGGTGTGCTAATAGGCTTCAAGCTTGGCGTACGCCAGCATCAGCCATTTACTGCCTTCGTTTTCGAAATTCACTTGGACACGCGCCTGGGCACCAGAGCCCTCGAAATTGAGGATGGTGCCTTCGCCGAACAGGCTGTGACGTACGCGCTGGCCCAGGTTGAAGGGCGTTTGCGGTATGGCACTGCCGGCGAACAGGCTGCCGCCACCCATCGAGCTGGTGCTCATCGGGCGGCTGACGCTGTTGCTCAGGCGTACTTCCTGAATCAGCGGTGCGGGGATTTCGCGGACAAAGCGCGACACCTTGTTATAGGTCTCGCTACCGTAGAGACGCCGTGTTTCGGCGTAGCTGATCACCAGCTTCTGCATGGCACGGGTAATGCCGACATAGGCCAGGCGGCGTTCTTCTTCCAATCGGCCCGGTTCTTCCAGGCTCATCTTGTGCGGGAACAGACCCTCTTCCATGCCCACCAGGAACACCAGGGGGAATTCCAGGCCCTTGGCGCTGTGCAGGGTCATCAGTTGAATACTGTCTTCGTTCTCGGCGGCCTGGGTGTCCCCGGCCTCCAGCGAGGCATGGGTGAGGAAGGCCTGCAGCGGGGTCAGCTCGTCGTCTTCATCGTTCTCGAAGGTACGTGCGGCGCTGACCAGTTCCTCCAGGTTTTCCACCCGGGCCTGGCCCTTCTCGCCTTTTTCCGCCTCGTGATAGGCGAGCAGGCCGCTCTTTTCGATGACCACCTGGGTCATCTGGTGCAGCGGCATGGCCAGGACCTGCTCGGCCAGGCTGTCGATCAGTTCGATGAAGCCGGCCAGGGCCCCCGAGGCGCGAGCGGGCAGCGCCTTGACCGTCAGCATCAGGCGAATCGCTTCCCACATGTGTACGTCATGGGCGCGGGCGTATTCGCGGATGGTCTCGATGGTCTTCTCGCCGATGCCACGCGCCGGCACGTTGATGATGCGCTCCAGCGCCGCATCGTTGCCGCGCCCGTCGAGCAGGCGCAGGTAGGCCATGGCGTTCTTGATCTCGGCACGCTCGAAGAAGCGCTGACCACCGTAGATGCGGTAGGGGATCTTCTCGCGCAGCAGCGCCTCTTCCAACACCCGCGATTGGGCGTTGGAGCGATAGAGAATGGCAATCTCGCTGCGCTTGAGGCCGTCCTTGCGCAGGGCGTCCTCGATGGTCTCGACCACATAGCGTGCTTCGTCGTGCTCGTTGAAGGCAGCGTACAGGGCTAGCGGCTCGCCATCACCGACGTCGGTGCGCAGCTCCTTGCCGAGGCGGCCCTGGTTGTTGGCGATCAGCGCGTTGGCGGCATTGAGGATGTTGGCGGTTGAGCGGTAGTTCTGCTCCAGACGAATGATCTCGGCATCGGCGAAATCGCTGTCGAACTGCTGGATGTTCTCGATCTTCGCGCCGCGCCAGCCGTAGATCGACTGATCGTCGTCGCCCACGACCATCAGGCTTTCGCCGCCCTTAGCCAAAAAGCGCAGCCAGGCGTACTGCACGGCGTTGGTGTCCTGGAACTCGTCGACCAGGATATGGCGGAAGCGGCGCTGGTAATGCTCCAGCAGGCCGGCGTTGTCGCGCCAGAGGTCGAGGGCACGCAGCAGCAGCTCGGCGAAGTCGATGACGCCGGTGCGTGCGCAGGCCGCCTCGTAGGCTTCATAGATGCTGCGCATGGTGGCCAGGAACAGGTCGCCGCTGGCCTGGATACCTTGCGGGCGGATGCCCTCGTCCTTTTGCCCGTTGATGAACCACTGCGCCTGCTTGGCCGGCCAGCGTTGTTCGTCGAGGCCCAGTTCACGGATCACCCGCTTGATCAGGCGCTGCTGATCGTCGGAGTCGAGAATCTGGAAATTCTCGGCTAGCTTTGCCTCCTGCCAGTGTGCACGCAGCAGGCGGTGAGCCAGACCGTGGAAGGTACCGACCCACATGCCGGCAGGGGCGTGGCCGAGCACGTCTTCGATGCGGTGACGCATCTCGGCAGCCGCCTTGTTGGTGAAGGTCACCGACAGAATGCTGTGTGGCGACACGTCCAGGCGCTGGATCAGGAAGGCGATGCGATGCACCAGCACGCGGGTCTTGCCCGAGCCGGCGCCGGCCAGCACCAGCTGATGACCAGGCGGTGTGGTAACCGCGTGGTGCTGGGCGGGATTGAGGGTAGTGAGTCTGTGATCGAGGTCATTTTGCATCGCGGCATTCTAGGGGGCCGGACAGGTGAGGGCAAACCGTTGGCCGAGCGTGGAGAAACGCGTCCGATGCAACCGACGACTGGCAGGTCAGGGCGCAGATGCGCCTGGTCAGGCGGCCAAAGGCCATCATGCTCTGCCGGTGCCCGCCAAAAGTTGGGCGTCAAGCTGTGAAAGGGGCCACATCATTGTTGGGCAGAGCGTCTGTCTCGGGTATTCTCCCGCGACGTCAGGGCTGAGGCAGCTGAAAAACACCGCAGCCCCTCAGGCAACCATTACAAGAAAATCGCCCATGACCGCCACGACTAGCGCCGAAGTTCAAGAGGTGACGCTGGACCCGCATCAGGCTGAACGTCAATTCGCCACGGATATTGCCGTCGAGCGTACCCGTCTGTTGTTCCAGGGTTCGCGCCTGCCCACGTTGCTCATGCTGCTGGTCGGCCTGGCCTGCAGCCTGTTGCTGTGGAGTCAGCAGAGCGCACCGATGCTCGCTGTCTGGCTGGGCTGGGTCGTGCTGCTGGTGCTGTTGCGCCTGACCCAGGTGAATGCCTTCAACGAGGCGCTGCCGAGCCGCCAGGCCGAGCCTTACTGGCGACGCATCTTCCTCTTCGGCGCCGGTGCATCCGGGTTGACCCTCGCCTTCGCCGTGATCGTGCTGGTGCCCGTCGATGTGTTCTATCAGCAGGCGCTGGTCTATGGTCTGATCGCTGCGGCGATTCTTTCAGCCAGCGTGGCCTATGCCGTCAGCCTGTCGGCCTTTCTCAGCTTCGCCTTGCCCTGCCTGCTGCCTTCGGTGACCTATCTGTTGCTGGCCGACAACAGCCTGCAACGCGGTTGGGGGCTGCTTGGGCTGATCCTGTTTCTTGCCTTGCTGATCGTGGCCTGGCAGGTCAATCGCCTGGTACAGCGCAGCCTGCTGCAACGGTTCCATAACCTGGCGCTGATCAGCAACCTGGAGCGCGCCAAGCAGCGCGCCGAAGGGCTCAACGAAGAGCTGGCGCGCGAGGTTGAGCAACGCCGTCGCGCCGAACGTGAGCTGCGCGGTGCCCATGGTGCGCTGGAAATGCGCGTGGCCGAGCGTACCCTGGAGCTGGACGAGGCGACTCATGCCCTGGGCACGAGTCAGGAGCGCCTGGCCCTGGCGCTGGAGGCCAGTGAGCTGGGGCTGTGGGACTGGGATCTGGAAAGCGATCAGGTGCACCATTCGCACCTGCGCGAGCTGTTCGGTCTGGAGCCGGAGCAGGTGCAGGTGATGCTGCGCGACCTGACCCCGCGCCTGCATCCGGATGATCTGCCAGGGTTGCGCCGGGCGTTGGTCCGGCACCTCAAGGGGCGCAGCGAGGATTATCAGATCGAGTACCGCGTGCGCCATGTCGATGGCCACTGGGTCTGGGTTGAGGACCGTGGCCGTGCGGTCGAGCGCGACGCCGCCGGCCGTGTACGGCGCATGCTCGGCACGCGGCGCGATGTCAGTGCGCGGCGTCAGCAGGAGCAGCAACAGCGTCTGGCGGCGACCGTGTTCGAAGCGGCCAGCGAAGGCATCTTCATCCTCGACCCCGACTACTGTGTGCTGGCGGTCAACCGCGCGTTCAGCGCGGTGACCGGATACAGCCGTGAGGAAGTGGTCGGGCGCACGGTGACCAGCCTGATCGGCAGCCGCGAGATGCGCCGGCAATACCAGATGATCCGCCAGGAACTGGACAGCACCGGCACCTGGCAGGGCGAGCTGATCGAGACGCGCAAGAGCGGCGAGCTTTACCCGCAATGGCTGCAGCTCAACCTGGTGCGCGATGTAACGGGGCGGCCCAGCCATATCGTCGGCTTCTTCGCCGATCTCAGTGCGCGGCGCGAGGCCGAGGAGCGCCTGCGCTACCTGTCGCATTACGACGATCTGACCGGCCTGGCCAACCGCAGCCTGTTCAAGGAGCGTCTGCACGATGCCAGCCAGCGCGCCCGCCAGAGCGGCCGCAGCATCGCTCTGGTGCATATCGACCTGGACCGTTTCAAGCTGCTCAACGATAGCCTCGGCCATGAAGTAGCGGACCAGTTGCTGCGGCAGATGAGCCGTCGCCTGACCCAGGCCGTACCGGAAGCTGACTGCATTGCACGGCTGTCGGGTGATGAGTTCGCCATCATCCTCGATGCCTACGGCAGCCTTTCCAGCCTGGCACGGGTGGCCAGTCGGCTGCTGGCCAAGTTGCGTGTGCCAATGACCGTTGGTGGCCACGAGCTGGTGGTCAGCGCCTCGCTGGGCATCAGCCTGCTGCCGGACTACGCCCGCGAGATCAGCGCCCTGATCAGCCAGGCCAACATGGCCGTGCAGCATGCCAAGCACCTGGGCGGCAACACCTTCCAGTTCTTCACCGACAACCTGCAGGCCTGCACCCTGGAGCGCCTGCAACTGGAGAACCAGCTGCGCAAGGCCATCGACGAAGGCCAACTGGAGGTGTTCTACCAGCCCAAGCTGAACCTCGCCGACGACCAGCTCAACGCCGCCGAAGCGCTGGTGCGCTGGCGCCATCCGCAACAGGGCATGGTGCCGCCGAGCGAGTTCATCGGTCTGGCCGAGGAAACCGGGCTGATCGCACCGATTGGCGAGTTCGTGCTGCGTCAGGCCTGCCAGCAGGCGTGTGAATGGCAGCGCCAGGGGCTGGCGAAAATCCGTGTGTCGGTGAACATCTCGGTGCATCAGCTGCGCCAGGGCAACCTCACCAGCCTGGTGCGTCAGGTGCTCGAAGAGACCGGCCTGGCGCCGCAGTATCTGGAACTGGAGCTGACCGAAAGCCAGCTGCTGGACAACGTCGACAGCGTCATCGTCACCTTCCGCCAGCTGCGCGAACTGGGGGTCAAACTGGCCATCGACGACTTTGGCACCGGCTATTCCTCGCTCAGTTACCTCAAGCGCTTCCCGGTGCATTACGTGAAGATCGACCAGACCTTCATCCGCGACCTGTCACCCGGTGGCGAGGATGCCGCAATCACCCGAGCGATCATCGCCATGGCTCACAGCCTGGAGCTGAAAGTGGTGGCCGAGGGCGTGGAAACCCAGGCACAGATGGACTTTCTCAAGAGCCAGAACTGCGATGAGATCCAGGGCTTTCTGATCAGCCGCCCGGTGGAGGCGAGCGCCTTCGCCGAGCTGCTGCGTGCGCAGATCGATAATCCACTGGATTGAACGGCATTTGCTCGCTACCCAGACAGCCTGCGCTCACTTGGCGAACAGCTGGCCGATGTCCTTGAATGCCTTGAATTCCAGCGCGTTGCCGCAGGGGTCGAGGAGGAACATGGTGGCCTGCTCGCCGACCTGGTCCTTGAAGCGTACATAGGGCTCGATGACGAATTTCGTTTCGCGGCTGCGCAGGCGCTCGGCCAGCGCTTCCCAGTCAGCCCAGCCGAGCACCACGCCGAAGTGCGGCACCGGTACGTCGTGGCCGTCCACCGGGTTGCTCACGGCGGATTCCTGGTAGGCCATCTTTGGCGCTTCGTGGATCACCAACTGGTGGCCGAAGAAGTCGAAGTCTACCCAGTGGTCGCTGCTGCGACCCTCGGCACAGCCGAATACCTCGCCGTAGAAATGCCGCGCGGCAGCCAGGTCATGAACGGGAATTGCCAGGTGGAAGGGCGCAAGGGACATCACGGAATACCTCTGGTTATTTTGTGTAGGGCGGGTGCAACCCGCCATCGGTGTTCATTGCACCAGCCTATCAACAGCGAAATTGTTCTAAAGCGAATATCCTTGCGCGCAAGCTCAAATATTTTTGATTAATAGAGGCCTCGATGCTGCGCGAGCTGAAAACCTTCGTCACCGTCGCTCGCCTAGGCACCTTCGCCGCTGCCGGCCAGCAGGTGGGGTTGACCCAGTCGGCGGTCAGCGCGCAGATGCGCGTATTGGAGCAACATCTGGGTGTACGCCTGTTCGACCGCAGTGGCCGCGCCGCTGTGCTCAACGCCGCGGGCCGCCACGCCCTGCCGCTGGCCGAGCAGATGCTCGCGCTGTACGCGCAGATGGCGCTGCCACAGGCCGCCGATCAATGGCAGGGCGAGTTGCGCGTCGGTGCCATCGCTACCTTGCAGACTGGTCTGCTGGCCGAGGCTTTACCGCGTTTTCGCCAGCTGGCACCGCTCGTCGAGCTGAAGCTGGTGCCAGGGGTGTCCTTGCAGCTGTTCAGTCAATTGGATGCCGGTGAGCTGGACCTGGCCCTGTTGATCAAGCCGCCGTTCGCCTTGCCCAAGGAAATCCTGGAAGTGCCGCTGGCACAGGAGCCTTTCGTGCTTATTGCGCCGCTGGACGTGCCGGGCGACGACCCGCTGCGGCTGCTCGCGGAGCAGCCCTTCGTGCGCTACGACCGCGCCTCGTTCGGCGGTCGTCAGGTCAGCCGTTTTCTGCGCGAGCAGCGCCTGAACGTACGTGAGGCGCTGGAGCTGGATGAGCTGGATGCCATCGTGCGCCTGGTGGAAAACGGTATGGGCGTGGCCCTGGTTCCGCGTGCGGGCCTGTGGCTGCAACGGCCGACGCGCCTGCGGGTGATCGAGCTGGGCGCGCTGACCTTCCATCGCGAGCTGGTCGCCCTGGTGCGCCGTGCGCAGCGCCAGCCGGCGCTGGATTGTCTGCTGGAGTGCCTGCGGCGCTGATCCGTATTGTTGGCAGTGCGTACGGCGCACCCTACGGATCGCTGAGATTCCACGCATAAAAATACCGCGCAGCTTTGCAGCGGCGCGGCATTGTTTACAGCAAGAGCGGTCGGCGGCGATCAGAACGCCGGGACGACGGCGCCCTGGTACTTCTCTTCGATGAACTGCTTGACCTCGGCGCTGTGCAGGGCCTTGACCAGCTTCTGTACGGCGTCGCTGTCCTTGTTGTCAGCGCGGGTCACCAGGATGTTCACGTACGGCGAGTCGCTGCCTTCGATGGCCAGGGCGTCCTTGGTCGGGTTCAGCTTGGCTTCCAGGGCGTAGTTGGTGTTGATCAGGGCGAGGTCGACCTGGCTCAGTACGCGCGGCAGGGTGGCCGCTTCCAGTTCACGCACCTTGATCGCTTTCGGGTTCTCGACGATGTCCTTCGGCGTGGCGAGGATGCCGGCTTCCGGCTTGAGTTTGATCACGCCGGCCTTCTGCAGCAGCAGCAGGGCACGGCCGCCGTTGGTGGCGTCGTTGGGGATGGCCACGGTGGCGCCTTGCGGCAGCTCGCTCAGATCCTTGATCTTGCTGGAGTAGGCGCCGAAGGGCTCGACGTGTACGCCGGCAACGCTGACCAGCTCGGTCTTGCGGCTGGCGTTGAACTCGTCCAGGTACGGCTGGTGCTGGAAGAAGTTGGCGTCGAGGTTCTTCTGCTGTACCTGCAGGTTGGGCTGCACGTAGTCGGTGAACACACGCACCTTCAGCTCCACGCCTTCTTTGGCCAGGGCTGGTTTGACGAACTCGAGGATCTCCGCGTGCGGCACCGGGGTGGCAGCGACGTTGAGGGTTTCGGCCTGGGTCGAGAAGGCCGCGCAGGCGGCGATGGCAGTCAGCAGTTTCTTCATTTCAAGGTTCCTTTTGGGAAGGTTGGCGCGGGTCTCGCGGGTGGCGAGTCGCCGCTTTTCATCATTTACGGGAAAAATGCACCACCAGGCGATCCCCGACCATCTGCAGCACCTGCACCAGAATCAGCAGCAGGATCACGGTCACGGCCATCACGTCCGGTTGGTAGCGCTGGTAGCCGTAGCGCACGGCCAGGTCGCCGAGGCCGCCGCCGCCGATCAGGCCGCTCATGGCGGTGTAAGACACCAGGGTAATCGCGGTGACGGTGGTGGCCGCGAGCAGGCCGGGCAACGCCTCGGGCAGCAGCGCGCGGGTGATGATCTGCCAGGTGGTAGCGCCCATCGCCAGGGTCGCCTCGATGATGCCGCGCTCCACTTCGCGCAGTGCGGTTTCCACCAGGCGCGCGAAGAACGGCGTAGCACCCACTACCAGCGGCGGGATGGCGCCGGCCACGCCCAGCGAGGTGCCGACTAGCAGCTCGGTGAAGGGGATCATCAGGATCAAGAGGATGACGAAGGGCACCGAGCGCAGGATGTTCACCACCAGCGACAGCGCGCCGTACAAGGCCTTCTGCTCGAACAGCTGGCGCGGGCCGGTGAGAAACAGCAGCACGCCAAGTGGCAGGCCGAGCAGCACGGTGAACAGCATCGAGCCGAGGAGCATGTTCAGGGTGTCGAGACTGGCCTGCCAGATTTCCGGCCAGAACACGTTGGGCAGCAGTTGTTCGAGCATCAGCGCAGTACCTCCAGATGCACGTCGGCGGCTGCGAAGCGCGCCAGCGCGGCGTCGATGTCGCCACCGGTCAGGGCCAGGGTGAGCTGGCCATAGGGGGTGTCCTTGATGCGGTCGATGCGCCCGGCGAGGATGCTGTAGTCCACCCCGGTCTCGCGGGCCACGGTGCCCAGCAGCGGTGCGTAGGTGGCTTCGCCCTGGAAGGTCAGGCGCAGGATGCGGCCTTCGACATGGGCGAAGTCATCGCGCTGTTCGGCTTCGTCGACGTGCTCGGACTCCTGCACGAAACGCTTCGTGGTCGGGTGCTGCGGGTGCAGGAACACCTCGGCCACCGGGCCTTCCTCGACGATGATGCCGGCGTCCATCACCGCCACCCGGTCGCAGACGCGGCGGATCACGTCCATCTCGTGGGTGATCAGCACGATGGTCAGGCCCAGTTCGCGGTTGATCTCGGCCAGCAGCTGCAGCACGGCGGTGGTGGTCTGTGGGTCGAGGGCGCTGGTGGCCTCATCGCACAGCAGGATCTTCGGTCGCGTGCTCAGCGCACGGGCGATGCCGACACGCTGTTTCTGCCCGCCGGAGAGCTGCGCGGGGTATTTGTTGGCATGATCCTGCAGGCCGACGCGCGCCAGCAGCTCGGCGACGCGGGCGTCGATTTCGGCACGGCTCAGTTCGCCGGCCAGGCGCAGCGGCATGGCTATGTTGTCAGCAACGGTCTTCGACGACAGCAGGTTGAAGTGCTGGAAAATCATCCCGACCTGCTGGCGGAAGCGGCGCAGACCATTGGCATCGAGGGCAGTGACGTCGACGCCGTCGATCTCGATGCGCCCGCCGGAGGGTTCTTCCAGGCGGTTGATCAGGCGCAGCAGGGTGCTCTTGCCGGCGCCGGAATGGCCGATGATGCCGAACACCTGGCCGCTGCCGACCTGCAGCGTGGTGGGCTGCAGTGCCGGAATCTCGCGGCCTGCGACGCGGTAGGCCTTGTGGACGGATTGAAACTGGATCACGCGAACGACCTTTTGGGTGTGTTCAAGGGTGGGCCCCCAGGTGGAAGGGGCCGGCCTTCGGGCGCCGGGTGGGGCGCAAAAGGGCGCTAGTTTACCCGGCGGTGTTTAGGCCGAGAAAATCTTTGTTGGCCTATGGTTATTACAAAATGGCATTACCGATAAGCGACAGACATCAGTTGCGCTTTGGGCTCAACAGCAGGCGCGGTACCTGTTGTGGCGCGATCTTCTGGCTCAACTGCGGACGGAAGCTCGGGTCGAGCTTCTTGATCCGCGCCGAGAGCAGCGCCGCGACCCAGGGGTAATCCTTGGCCTCGCGCACTTCGATGCGCACCGCACAGCGAAAGGTCACCACGTCGGCGGCGACGCCGTCGAGCAGGCGGCGCAGGTTTTCGTTGTCCTGGCTGTCCAGCATAGGCAACGCCACGACGCTGGTGGCGGCGCTTGGGTCGATCAGACGTGCTTTAGGTGTGCTCTCGACCACGGGGGCCGGCTGGCTCGCCGCTACCTGAGCCGTTGCTACCTTGGCTGCAGCCTGGTGCTCACTGGCCAGGCGCTGCTGACGCAGTTGTTCCTGGCGCTCGGCATCGAGCTTGGCGGCAGCATCGCGCGCCTGTTGTTCGGCGGCCGTCTGGCGTGCCGTGCGTGCGCTGTCGATGGCCTGGTTGAGGTCGTGACTCAGAGCCGGCGCCTGTGGCATCAGGCTGCGGGCCTGGCCCAAGGACTGCGCGGCGCGATCCAGGTCGCCCTGCTGCAGTGCTTCGCGGCCCTGTTCCATATAGGCCTCGGCCAGCTGGCGCTGGTACTGCTCCAGGCGTGTGTCGCGGCTGGCGCGTTGCTGCAGCGCGCTGAGCTGGCTGCGCGCATCGTCGAGACGCTCTTCGGCCAGGCTCAGGTCGAGCTGGCGGAAGGCGATGACCAGATCATCGACCGGCGGCACGCTGTGCTGCTGGGTGTTCTGGCAACCGGCCAGAAGTAGAACCAGAATAAGCGGAAGACCACGAAAAGCGAACGACTTCATAACTACGCGTCTCGAATTGTGCAAAAAACGCGCAATCATACAGGTTCGTACCACTGATTTCATCTTGATCGGCTACGCAGAGCGCGCCATCAGCTGTTGCGCTTGGGCAGCGCAAAGCTGGCCAGGAACAACGCAGCAGCGCTGACCACGATGGACGGCCCGGCTGGTGTGTCCTGATACCAAGACAGCGCCAGGCCGCAACACACCGCCAGCAGGCCGAGCAAGCTGGCGCCGACGGCCATCTGTTCCGGCGTGCGTGCGTGGCGCTGGGCGGCGGCGGCGGGGATGATCAGCAGGGAGGTGATCAGCAGTACGCCGACGATCTTCATCGCCACCGCGATCACCACGGCGATCAGCAGCATCAGCGCCAGGCGGATCGCTGCTACCGGCAGGCCTTCGACCCGCGCCAGTTCCTCGTGCACGGTGATCGCCAACAGCGGCCGCCACAGCCAGGCCAGCAGTGCCAGCACCAGGGCGCTGCCGCCGATGATCCAGGCCAGGTCGGTGGGGCTGACGGCGAGCAGGTCGCCGAACAGGTAGCTCATCAGGTCGATGCGCACGTCATGCATGAAGCTCAGCGCCACCAGGCCCAGTGACAGGGTGCTGTGGGCGAGGATACCCAGCAGGGTGTCGGAGGCCAGTGGCTGGCGCTGCTGCAGGGTCACCAGCAGCACGGCGAGCAGCACGCAGCCGACGGTCACGGTGAGGGTCGGGCTGACGTCGAGCAGCAGGCCCAGCGCCACGCCGAGCAGGGCCGCGTGGGACAGCGTGTCGCCAAAATAGGCCATGCGCCGCCAGACCACGAAGGAGCCGAGCGGGCCGGCTACCAGGGCCAGCGCCAGGCCGGCGAGCAGGGCGTTGAGGAGGAAATCGGGCATCAGTGTTTGCAACCAGGGCCGTGAACATGAGCCGGGCCGTGGATGGTCAGGCCGGGCTTGACCACGCCGCCATGCAGGTCGTGATCGTGGTCATGATGGTGGTGGTAGACGGCCAGGCTCTTGGCGTCCTGGCCGAACAGTTCGATAAAGGCCGGGTCGCCACTGACCTGCTCCGGGTGCCCCGAGCAGCACACATGGCGGTTGAGGCAGACCACCTGATCGGTGGCGCTCATCACCAGGTGCAGATCGTGCGAGACCATCAGCACGCCGCAGCCATGGCGCTCGCGCAGTCGCGAGATCAGCCGATACAGCTCGGCCTGGCCGGCGACGTCGACGCCTTGTACCGGCTCGTCGAGCACCAGCAACTGCGGCTCGCGCAGCAGGGCGCGGGCCAGCAGTACGCGCTGCATCTCGCCACCGGAAATGCTCTGCAGCGGGCTGTCGATCACCTGCTCGGCACCGACCTCGGCCAGTGCTGCCAGAGCGCGCTTGCGATCCACCCCAGGCACCAGGCGCAGGAAACGCAGCACCGAGAGCGGCAGGGTCGCGTCGACGTGGAGTTTTTGCGGCATGTAGCCGATGCGCAGGCGCGGCGCTCGGCGCACGTTGCCGCTGTCGGGTTGGAGCAAGCCGAGTACCACGCGCACCAGGGTGGTCTTGCCGGCGCCGTTGGGGCCGATCAGGGTGACGATCTCGCCGGGCTGTACGCTGAGCTGCACGTTATCCAGCACCGGCTGGCCGTTGAAGCTGACAGCGACGCCGTCGAGGCGGATTAGCGCGTCGCTCATGCCGTGCCCTTGCAGCCGGCGCACAGGCCGACGACTTCCACGGTCTGACCCTCGACGACGAAGCCGACGCCGGCTGCACTGTCGACGATGGCCTGACTGATGGTGGCTTGTTCCAGTTCGGTCGCCGCATGGCACGCTCGGCAGATTAGGAACTGGCCCTGATGCGGGTGCTCGGGATGGCTGCAGCCGACGAAGGCGTTAAGTGATGCGATGCGGTGTACCAGGCCGTTTTCCAGCAGGAAATCCAGTGCGCGGTACACCGTGGGCGGCGCCGCGCGGCGACCGTCTTCATCGCTCAATACGCCGAGGATGTCATAGGCGCCGAGTGGCTTGTGACTGGCCCAGACCAGTTCCAGCACGCGTTTGCGCAGAGCAGTCAGGCGCAGGCCCTGGCGCGCGCAGATGGCTTCGGCCTCGGCCAGCGCATGGCTGACGCAGCGAGAGTGGTCGTGAGGGCGTGCAGCCAGGGGTGTGTCGGTCATGGGCAAGGACGGCGATGGAGAGAGACGTTATTATATTACCTGTTCAATGCCATTCGAGTATGCCCCGTGTTGCGTCTTTTCTGCCTCTTTACCCTGTTTTTCGTCGCCAGCGCTCAGGCCGAAGTGCGTGTGCTGACCAGTATCAAACCGCTGCAACTGATCGCCGCAGCGGTGCAGGACGGCATCGGTGAACCTGAAGTGCTGCTGCCGCCTGGCGCTTCGCCGCACCACTATGCGTTGCGCCCGTCCGACGTACGGCGTGTGCGTGATGCTGACCTGCTGTACTGGATCGGCCCGGACATGGAAGCCTTCCTGCCGCGCGTGCTGGGTAGCCGTGAAAAGCCCCAGGTAGCCGTGCAGGACCTGCCCGGTATGACCCTGCGTCATTTCGGCGAGAGTCATGAGGAAGACGATCACGACGATCATGATCACGAGCACGCACATGCTGGCGACGACCTGGGCCACGATCACGACCACCGCCCGGGTAGCCTGGATGCTCATTTGTGGTTGGCAGCAGACAACGCCAAGGTCATCGCCGCACGCATGGCGGCAGACCTGGCCAAGCTGGATACCGCCAATGCCGGGCGTTACGCCGCCAACCTGAAAGCCTTCGAAGCTCGTCTGGATGTGCTCGATGGCCGTATTCGCCCGCAACTGGCCGCCTTGCAAGGCAAGCCGTACTTCGTTTTCCACGAGGCCTTCGACTATTTCGAGGCTGCCTACGGCCTCAAGCACGCCGGCGTGTTCAGCGTGCTGACCGAGGTACAACCGGGTGCGCGGCATGTCGCTGCCATGCGCGAGCGCCTGCAGCAGGCTGGCCCGAGCTGCGTATTCAGCGAACCGCCGCTGCGCCCGCGTCTGGCTGAAACCCTGACCGCAGGCTTGCCGGTGAAACTGGCGGAACTGGATGCCTTGGGCGGCGCCTTGCCGGTCGACGCCAGCGGTTACGAGCAACTGCTGGAGAATCTGGCTGGCGGCCTGAGCGAGTGCCTGAATAGCCTGTAGGACACGCATTGGAGAGTCCAGCGGCAGGCCCTGTGTAGGAGCGAATTCATTCGCGATTGAAGCGCCCCGGATTGCATCCAGACCACGGGCTGGCCAGGCTTTTGTGGGAGGGGCTTCAGCCGCGACTCGCCGCGCTACGAACTGTAACCACCGCCTCGTTGCCGCCCGCATGCGCAAACCACTAGGCTTGCGCTTTTGCCGCGAGCGCCCGTCATGTCGCCCACTGCACCTCGCCCGTCCAACGCCACGCTGGTGCTGCTGGCCTCGCTCTATTGTGCTCAGGGTTTGCCATCCGGTCTGATCGCCCACTCGCTACCGGTGCTGTTGCGCCAGCATGGCGTCGACCTGGCGCTGATCGGTCTGCTCAAACTATTGGCGCTGCCCTGGCTGCTCAAGGTGTTGTGGGCACCCTGGATCGATCGTCTGGCCTCACCCCGACTTGGCCATCACCGTGGCTGGATCCTGCCGCTGCAAAGCGGCGTCATCGCCTGTGTCGCGGCACTGGCGCTGCTCGCTCCGCAGACGCTGTTCGGCTCCGGCCTGTGGTTGTTGCTTGGTTTGCTGCTGCTGATCAACCTGCTGGCCTCGACCCAGGACATCGCCACCGACGGGCTCACCGTACGCTTGCTGCCCGAACGCTGGCGTGGCCTGGGCAATAGCCTGCAGGTGGGCGGCTACAAGGTTGGCATGATCGTCAGCGGCAGCGGCCTGTTGCTGGTGATCGACCCGTTGGGCTGGAACCTGGCTGTGGGGCTGGTGGCCGGCCTGATCCTGCTGATGACCGTACCGATCTGGCTGTTTCCCGAGCGCCGCGTGTTGCCGTTCCAGCCCGCTCTGGCTGAAAACGCCCTCGGCCCGCGCCTGCTACTGGATCACTACCGTGGCCTGTTGGCGCAACCCGGCATGCTGCTGTGGCTGGCTGTGGTACTGACCTTCAAATTGGGCGACTCGCTCGGCTCGCCGATGATCAAGCCGATGCTGGTGGATCAGGGTTGGAGCACCGCAGCGCTGGGCCAACTGACCCTGATCAGCAGCCTGGCCGGCATCGGCGGCGCCTTGCTCGGCGGCCTGCTCTACGCGCGCATCGGCGTGCTGCGTGCGCTGATCCTGTTCGGCGCCCTGCAAGCGATCGGTATCGCCGCCCTGGCTTTACTGGTGGGGCAGGGCGCCAATACCGGGTTGGTCTATGCCGTGACGCTGTTCGAGCAGGTGGCCGACGGCATGTCTACCGTCGCCCTGTTCGCCGCGATGATGCGCATGTGTCGCCCCGAACACGAAGGCGCCGACTTCACCCTGCAGGCCTCGGCGCAGTTACTGCTGTCCGGCTTCGTCGGGGCCAGCAGCGGGGTGCTGGCCAAGGCGTTGGGGTATGAGGGGTTGTTCGTCGGAGCGGGGGTGTTGGGGATGCTTGTGCTGGTGGTCGTGCTGCTGCATGGGCGCCGCAAGCCCGCCTGAGTAATCAGGGCGGATCACTCCGCCCAATGCCGGCCGTGACGCTCCAGCAGGTGTTGCAGTTGTTCCGGCCCATCGCTGCCGGCCGGGTAGGGGCGCGGGCTCTGGTAGTGCTGGTGCCAGCCCTGCAGGATCGGGTCGACCCATTGCCAGGCCGCCTCCACTTCGTCGCGGCGCATGAACAGCGTCGAGTCGCCTTCGATCACGTCGAGCAGTAGGCGCTCGTAAGCATCCCAACGACGTTGCTGGTTGAAGGCATTGGCCAGGTTGAGGTCCAGCTCCACCGGTTTCAGGTGCATGCCCTTGCCGGGGTTCTTGGCCATCAGTTGCAGGCTGATGCGCTCTTCCGGTTGCAGGCGGATCAGCAACTGGTTGGCTTCGCCATCGTTGAACAGGCGGTGCGGCACGGGCTTGAACTGAATCAGAATCTCCGAGGCCTTCTTCGCCAGGCGTTTGCCGGTGCGCAGGTAGAAGGGCACGCCGGCCCAGCGCCAGTTGTCGATCTCAACCTGCACGGCGGCGAAGGTCTCGGTATCACTGTCGTTGTCGACGTTCTTCTCGAAGTAGTAGGCGGGCACGTCGTGGCCGCCGATCTTGCCGGCGGTGTACTGGCCGCGCACGGTCTTGTCCTGCACGTCGAGGCCGGAGATGGGTTTCAGCGCTTCGAGGATCTTCACCTTTTCGTTGCGCACCGCGTCGGCGTCGAAGCGCACCGGCGCCTCCATGGCCACCAGGCAGAGCAGTTGCAGCAGGTGATTCTGGATCATGTCGCGCATGGCGCCGGCCTTGTCGTAGTAGCCGCCGCGGTTTTCCACGCCCAGGGTTTCGCACACGCTGATCTGCACGTGATCGATGTGCCCAGCGCGCCACACCGGCTCGAACAGGGCGTTGGCGAAGCGCAGCGCCATCAGGTTCTGCACGGTTTCCTTGCCCAGATAATGGTCGATGCGAAACACCCGCGCCTCGTCGAACACGGCGCCGATGGCGGCGTTGATCGCGCGGGCCGATTCCAGCGAGTGGCCGATGGGTTTTTCCAGCACGATGCGCGCGGCAGGACCAGCCAGGCCGGCGTTGGCCAGGTGCGCTGCGATGGCTTCGAACAGACTCGGTGCGGTGGCCAGGTAATAGACCCGTACGCGCTCGTCATCACGCCCCAGGCGCTTGGCCAGGCGGCCGAAATCGGCGCTTTGCGCCGCATCCATGGCGAAGTAGTCGAGGCGCGCGGCGAAGCTGGCCCAGGTTTCGTTGGCGAAATCGGCGCGCGCCACCTGGGCGCGGCAGTGACGCTCGGCCAGGGCTTGATAGGCCTCGCGGCTGTGACTGCTGCGGGCCAGAGCGAGGATGCGCACATCGGCGTGCAGGCGCCCTTCGCGGTGCAGGTGATAGAGAGCCGGCAGCAGCTTGTGCAGGGCCAGGTCGCCCGTACCACCGAAGACCAGCATGTCGCAGGGGATGCTCAAGGGAAGACTCCGACTCGTTGTGGCAGGCCATTGCAAGTGACCTGCGTTCGCATGAGAGGGGCGCGAAAACGTCCTCAGGTATGCCTGTGTTCTTCGGCATGCGGGCATACCGGAAAGTTCGTTCAGCGAATTGGCAGTGGCTTGGCTGTGCGCGAGCGCGAGCTATGTAGTATAACTACAAGGTCACTACAACCGCCGCCCGCCGATCATAACCGAGCTATGACCCGCCGAGTGCCGCGGTAGACCCTTTTCTGCATAGAGCCTATCTCAGTGAATCTGTTGCAACACATCGCCCAGTCGCGCCACCTGCTGCGCAAGTCCGAGCTCAAGGTGGCCGATCACGTCTTGCTCGATCCTGCATCGGTGATGCACAGCTCCATGGCCGAACTGGCGCACAGCGTCGGCATCAGCGAGCCGACCATCGTGCGCTTCTGCCGCGCCATCGGTTGCAGTGGCTTCCAGGACCTCAAGCTGAAGCTGGCGCAGAGTCTGGCCGCCGGGGCCAGCTTCGGTCAGTTCGCGATTCACGAGGATGACTCGGTCGCCGACTTCAGCCTGAAGATCTTCGACACCACCCTGCATACGCTGATGGAGGTGCGCGAGAAGCTCGACCCCGAGGCGCTGCAGCGCGCCATCGCCGCCTGCTCCAACGCGCAGCGCGTGGAGTTCTACGGCTTCGGTGCATCGGGCGCGGTGGCTGCCGATGCCCAGCACAAGTTCTTCCGCCTGCTGCTCAACGCCGCGGCCTATTCCGACCCGCACATGCAGGCGATGAGCGCAGTGACCCTGCAGCCGGGCGACGTGGCGGTGTGCATCTCTCAGTCGGGCCGTTCCAAGGACCTGCTGATCACCGCCAACCTGGTGCGTGAGTCCGGCGCCAGCCTGATCACCCTGTGCCCTAGCCAGACGCCACTGGCGGAGCTGTCGACCGTCAACCTGGCCATCGACGTGCAGGAAGACACCGAAATCTACACCCCGCTGACCTCGCGTATCGCCCACCTAGTGGTGATCGATGTGCTGGCCATGGGCGTGGCCATGGCGCGCGGGCCGAGCCTGGTCAACCACCTCAAGAGCGTCAAGCGCAGTCTGCGCAGTCTGCGTCTGTCGCCGAAATCGCTGCGTAACAGCGAGGATTGAGAGAACGGGTTCATCGCCTGTTCATCTTCACGCCGTCAAAGCGTCATCTCCTCGGGCGAAGCTGGGTACTCCAGTCCTCGTTCCGGGAGAACCGAGATGCCTCGTATCTTCGATGACGCGCAACTGCACGACCAACCTGACGCCAAGACCCGGCGCAAACTGCAAGACCAGCGCCGCATGGCCTATCGCCGGGCCATCGAGCACTATGCCGAGCAGTGCCAGCTGCAACGCGAGCTTGCCGACTTCCCCGAGCTGCTTTCCGCCAGCTACCTTCAGCACGGCGAACCTGATTCGCGCCGCGCCGCCTGACTTTCTTGTTGCCCTGCCTGCGGGCAGGGTAGTGAGCTTGCCCGATTCTACGAACTTATTGCCCGGTTCTGCCGATCTCTGTGGTCGGCGGCGACAGGTGCTTTTGTGCCCACTACAGTGATGACCTGGCCCCCTGTGTGCGGGGTTGACCGTGACCACCGGCACGCCATGCCGGAACCATCAGACACCATCAGAACAAGGTGGGTAGACCATGATTACCCTGAATCTCAATGGCAAGGACCATGAGTTGGACGTGGCCGATGACATGCCGCTGCTCTGGGCGTTGCGCGACGTCGCCAATCTCACCGGCACCAAGTACGGCTGTGGCATGGCCTTGTGCGGCGCCTGCACGGTGAACGTCGAAGGCCAGCCGACCCGCTCTTGCGTCACCCCGGTATCGGCGGTGGTCGGCAAGCGCATCAGCACCATCGAGGCGGTCGGCGAAGACGCCGTGGGCAAGGTGGTTCAGGACGCCTGGCGCCAGCTCGACGTGGTGCAGTGTGGCTACTGCCAGTCCGGGCAGATCATGGCGGCGACGGCGCTGCTGAACAGCAACAAGGCGCCGAGCGATGCCGATATCGACGCGGCCATGAGCAGCAACATCTGCCGCTGCGCCACCTATGTGCGGATTCGCGCCGCCATTCACGAAGCTGCCGGCAAACTGACCTGAGGAGGCGCATAGACATGGGCAAGATCGAAACCCCCGATAGCGCGACTCGCGGCATCCTCAATGTCAGCCGTCGCACCCTGCTCAAGGGCGCAGGTGGCCTGGCGCTGGGCATCTTCTTCGCGCCGCTGCTGCGCGGTATGGATGCGCTGGCGGCAGGTGGCCCGCTGGAACCGAATGCCTTCGTGCGTATCGACCTCGATGGCACGGTGACCGTTCTGGCCAAACACCTGGAAATGGGCCAGGGCAGCTACACCGGCCTGGCCACCCTGCTCGCCGAAGAGCTGGATGCCGACTGGGACAAGGTACGCGTCGAAGGCGCGCCGGCCGATGTGAAACGCTACAACAATCTCGCCTTCGGCCCCATGCAGGGCACTGGCGGCAGCACCGCCATGGCCAACTCCTGGGAGCAGATGCGCAACGCCGGCGCCACCGCCAAGGCCATGCTGGTGGCTGCGGCCGCGCAGCGTTGGGGGGTGCCGGCCGGTGAAATCAGCGTCAGCCAGGGCGTGGTCAGTCACGCCGGCTCCGGCCGTAGCGCCGGCTTCGGTGATCTGGTCGAGGCGGCGGCATCACTGCCGGTGCCGGAGCAGGTGCAACTCAAGGACCCCAAGGACTTCAAGCTGATCGGCAAGCTCGAGCTGCGCCGCAAGGACAGCACCGACAAGACCGATGGCAGCGCCATCTTCACCCAGGACTTCAAGCTGCCCGGCATGCTGGTGGCCATGGTTGCTTATCCGCCACGCTTCGGCGGCGTGCCGCGCTCGGTCGACAGCAGCAAGGCCAAGGCCGTGCGTGACGTGGTCGAGGTGGTGGAGTTTCGCGATCTGCCCCACGGTCGTTCGGGCGTCGCCGTGTTGGCGAAGAACACCTGGGCGGCGCGCCAGGGCCGCGATGCGCTGGTGATCGAGTGGGACGAGAGCCAGGCCTTCACCCTGGGCAGCGAGGAAATTCTCGCGCAATACCGCGACGATGCGGGCAAGCCAGGCCTGCCGGCCACGAGCAAGGGCGATACCGATGCGGCGTTGGCCCAGGCGGCGAAAACCGTCGAGGCCGACTACGAGTTTCCTTATCTGGCGCACGCGGCGATGGAGCCGATGAACTGCCTGGTGAAACTCTCCAGCGACCGCTGCGAAATCTGGAACGGCGAGCAGTTTCAGACCGTCGACCAAACCATCATCAGCGGCTACCTGGGCCTGACGCCCGAGCAGGTGTCGCTGACCCAGCTGTATGCCGGCGGCAGCTTTGGTCGCCGCGCCAGTTCGGTGTCGGACTACCTGCTGGAGGCGGTGGCGATTACCAAGGCCGCGCGTGACAAGGGCGTGGACGCGCCGGTGAAGATGGTATGGACGCGTGAGGACGATACTCGTGGCGGTTATTTCCGGCCGCTGTACCTGCACCGCGTGCGCATCGGCCTGGACCAGGCCGGCAAGCTGCAGGCCTGGCACAACCGTATCGTTGGGCAGTCGATCATGACCGGTACCTCGATGGAGCCCTTCATGATCAAGGACGGCATCGACCATACCTCGGTCGAGGGTCTCGCCAACCTGTCCTATGCGGTGCGCAACCTGCAGGTGGAGCTGAGCACGCCGAGCAATATCAAGGTGCCGGTGCTGTGGTGGCGTTCGGTCGGTCATACCCACACCGGTTACGTCGCCGAAACCATGATCGATGAGGCCGCCGTCGCTGCAGGGCAGGATCCTTACGCCTTCCGTCATGCGTTGCTGGAAAGTCATCCGCGTCACCGCGGTGCGCTGGAGCTGGCCGCCAAGCAGGCCGGCTGGGACAAGCCGCTGGCGGCAGGTGCCGAGGGCGAGAAGCGCGGGCGTGGCATTGCCGTGCACGAGTCGTTCGGCTCGTTCGTGGCCCAGGTCGCCGAAGTCACGGTGAAGGCCGATGGCAGCTACCGTCTGGATCGCGTGGTGTGCGCCGTGGACTGTGGCATCGCCATCAACCCGGATGTGATCAAGGCGCAGATGGAGGGCGGCATCGGCTTCGCCCTGGCGGCTGCTCGGCACAGCGCAATCACCCTGAAGGAAGGGCGGGTCGAGCAATCGAACTTCCACGACTTCCAGGTGCTGCGCATGAACGAGATGCCCAAGGTCGAGGTGTATATCGTGCGGTCGGCGGCGAATCCTACCGGTGTCGGTGAGCCGGGCGTGCCACCGCTGGCTCCGGCCCTGGCCAACGCCCTGTTCGCGGCCACTGGCGTGCGCTTGCGCAAGCTGCCGTTCCCGGCGCAGATCAAGGCCTGACGTCCGATACTGGAAACACGAACGCCCGGGGTAATCCCGGGCGTTCGTGTTTATGGGGCAGCTGGGGGCGTTTGCGGCCAAAGCCCTGCCACAGAATTGCGCCAGGGGTAGATCTGAGGTCTCTCGTGGTATCGCTCTTCGTAGGAGCCGCTATAGCGGCGAGCCAGGTGATCGCGGCTGAAGCCGCTCCTACGGAGATGGCGGGCAAGTAGCCGTAGGGTGGGCTTTAGCCCACCAGCCGTGGTGGGCTGAAGCGGATCGCCGCCCGGCCCACCCTACGAGTCTGTGGCCTCGATGCAATCCGGGGTTCAGGATGCACTTAGCCTGGTCGCCGGCACGATCTCGCTGCAGTCCAGTGGCGTTGGCGTGTGGATCGCCGCCTGGCGATGCTTGAGCATGCCGCCTGCACGGAGGTTAATGGCGGCAGTCATCTCGGCGAGAATCGCCGTGGCCACGCACTCCGGCGTGTCGCCGCCGATGTCCAGGCCGATGGGGTAGTGCAGGCGCTCCAGCGCCGGCATGTGCGGGCTGTGTTGGCGGATCTCGTCCAGTAGCCGTTCGGTGCGATCGCGTGGCCCCAGTTGGCCGATATAGGCCGGCGTGCCCTGCAGCACGCTGCCCAGCCAATGGCGATCCTGGCTGTAGCTGTGGCTCATGATCGCCACCATGGCGCCGTCGGTGAGCGTGTGCAGGTCGTAGGGTGGGCGTGCATCGACCTGCAGCACCGTATCTGCGTCGGGAAAGCGCTCGGCGCGGGCGAAATGGGCGCGGCCATCGACCACGCTGACGTGCCAGTCCAGCAGTTTGGCCATATGCGTCAGCGGCTGTGCATCATGCCCGGCGCCGAAGATCACCAGGCGCCGCTGTGGCGCCAGGTATTCGCAGAACACCTCGATCTCGCCACGCTCATCACGGTAGCTGCGCAGCGAGGAGCGGCTATCGGTCAGGGTTCGTTGCAGATCGGCGCGAACCTCGGCGTCGAGTGCGGAATCGAGCAGGCAGCTGCCGTCGCTCAGTGATGGATGCAGATACAGACGCTCGCCAACGCGTACACGGGCGTTGCGATAGCTGCCGATCACCGTGGCGACCGCCCCGGCCTGGCCGCTTTCGCGTACCAGGCGCAGCAACTTGAGAACCGCCAGCGGCTTTTCCGCGCTGTGGCGCTCGAGCAGCACGTGCACGGTGCCGTTGCAGCCGAGGCCGAAGGTCAGCGCGGCGTCCTGATCGTCATCGTCGTCCTGGGTGGCGGTGCTGTAACGACGGATCACGGCTTCGCCGCCATCAGTCAGCCACCAGGCCTTCTTCGCTACTTCGGACTCCAGGCAACCGCCGCTGATGGTGCCCACGGTGCCGCCGTAGAGCGGGATCAGCATGCGCGCACCGGGGCGGCGGTAGGCCGAGCCTTCGACCTTGACCACGGTGGCAAGCACGGCCTGGCCGTTGTCGCGCTCCAGAGCGCGAAGGGCGCCGAGCAGGGCGCTGATTCCCGACAGCATAGGTTTCTCCCAGGCAGGTTTTGGTAGAGCGATCCCAGGATGCCAATGTCCCGTATCTCAGTTAAGAAGGGTTAGGCCGATCCTGCGAGATTCTTGCCCGATCCTGTGTGGCTGGGCTGGAAGCGCTCGGCCAGTTTGACGATCTGCGCGCGCTCGGTGCGGATGAAGTCGACGAAGGCCTGCGCTACCGGCGACAGGCGCCGACCGCGGATATTCACCACGCACCAGCTGCGTTGCAGTGGCAATTCGGCCACTGGCAGCTCGCGCAGCAGGCCGTACTGCAACTCCAGGCGTACGGCATGGCGCGGTAGCAGCGCGATGCCTAGTCCGGCCAGCACCGCTTCGCGCTGCGATTCCAGCGAGCCGACCTCCAGCGTATGCGGGAAGTGCGCGCGTTTCTGATGGCAGTACTCCTCGCAGGCGCGGCGGGTGCCCGAGCCGCGTTCGCGGATCAGCAGTGGGTAGGTGGTGAGGTCCTGCAACTGCAGGCTGTCCGCTTCGCTTAGGGGGTGATCCGGTGGCGCCACGGCGATGATCGGGTTGTTGAGGAAGGGCATGAAGTCCAACGCCAGGTCCTGCGGCACCTGGCTCATGATCATCAGGTCGTCGCGGCTCTGGGTCAGGCGGCGGACCACCAAGGCGTGGTTGACCACGGTAAGGTTGAGGATAACTTCCGGGTAATGGCGGCGAAAATCGGCGAACAAGTGAGGAATGAAATACTTCGCGCTGGATTCCACGCACAGGTTGAGCTGGCCCTGCAGTGAGCCCTGCAAGTCTGACAACTGCATGTCCAGGCTTTCCAGGCGGCCGAAAATATCGCTGCTGGCCCGTTTGAGTGCCTCGGCTGCCTCGGTCAGGTAAAGCTTCTTGCCGACATAATCGAACAAGGGCTGACCGACTAGCTCCTCCAACTGACGAATCTGCAGGCTGACGGCGGGCTGGGTCAGCGCCATTTCCTCGGCCGCGCGGCTGTAGGAACCGTGCTCGCACACGGCACGGAATACCTGGAGTTGGCGCAAGGTCATGCGCAGCAGGGTTTTACGCACGGTTTTGTCCTCGTTCGGTCAATGCATAAGTAATTGCTTATGCACGATCAAATAATTATTCATTTTTTTTAATTCGTATAGCCGGATAGGGTTTCACCACGTTTGCAACCAACTGTTGCAGCGGCCCTTGCAGCTCTGCGCTGAGGATTGGATCGTGATAAGAAAAATACTGATCGCCAACCGTGGTGAGATTGCCGTCCGCATCGTGCGGGCCTGCGCCGAGATGGGCATCCGCTCGGTGGCGATCTACTCCGACGCGGATCGTCATGCCCTGCACGTCAAGCGTGCCGACGAAGCGCACAGCATTGGTGAAGACCCGCTGGCTGGCTATTTGAACCCGCGCAAGCTGGTCAATCTGGCCGTGGAAACCGGTTGCGATGCGCTGCACCCCGGCTATGGCTTTCTGTCCGAGAACGCCGAACTTGCAGAGATCTGCGCCGAACGTGGGGTCAAATTCATAGGCCCGAGCGCGGAAGTCATCCGCCGTATGGGCGACAAGACCGAGGCCCGCCGCAGCATGATGGCCGCTGGCGTGCCCTGCACCCCTGGCACCGAAGGCAACGTTGCCGACCTGGCCGAGGCCCTGCGCGAAGCCGAGCGCATCGGTTATCCGGTGATGCTCAAGGCCACCTCCGGTGGTGGCGGTCGCGGCATTCGCCGCTGCAACAGCCGTGAGGAGCTGGAGCAGGCCTACCCGCGGGTGATCTCCGAGGCGACCAAGGCCTTCGGCTCGGCCTCCGTCTTCCTGGAAAAATGCATCGTCAATCCGAAGCACATCGAGGCGCAGATTCTCGCCGACAGCTTCGGCAACACCGTGCACCTGTACGAACGCGATTGCTCGATCCAGCGCCGTAATCAGAAGCTGATCGAAATCGCCCCCAGCCCGCAGCTCACTCCCGAGCAGCGCGCCTATATCGGTGATCTCGCCGTGCGCGCCGCGCAGGCCGTGGGCTACGAGAATGCCGGCACCGTGGAGTTCCTGCTCGCTGAAGGCGAGGTGTACTTCATGGAGATGAACACCCGGGTGCAGGTGGAGCACACCATCACCGAGGAAATCACCGGCATCGACATCGTTCGCGAGCAGATTCGCATCGCCAGCGGCCTGCCGCTGTCGGTCAAGCAGGAAGACATCATCCACCGCGGTTATGCCCTGCAGTTCCGTATCAACGCCGAGGACCCGAAGAACAACTTCCTGCCCTCGTTCGGCAAGATCACCCGTTACTACGCGCCCGGCGGGCCTGGTGTGCGCACCGACACGGCGATCTACACCGGTTACACCATTCCGCCCTATTACGACTCGATGTGCCTGAAGCTGATCGTCTGGGCGCTGACCTGGGAAGAGGCGATGGATCGTGGCCTGCGTGCGCTGGACGACATGCGCGTGCAGGGCGTGCGCACCACCGCGCCCTATTACCAGGAAATCCTGCGTAACCCGGAATTCCGTAGCGGCCAGTTCAATACCAGCTTCGTCGAAAGCCACCCGGAACTGACCCAGTACTCGATCAAGCGCAACCCGTCGCACCTGGCCATCGCCATCGCCACCGCCATCGCTGCCCACGCGGGCCTGTAGGGGACATCATGAGCAAGAAGATCACCGTTACCGATACCGTCCTGCGCGATGCCCACCAGTCGCTGCTGGCGACCCGCATGCGCACCGAGGACATGCTGCCGATCTGCGACAAGCTCGACCGCGTCGGCTACTGGTCGCTGGAAGTCTGGGGTGGCGCCACCTTCGACGCGTGCGTGCGCTTTCTCAAGGAAGACCCCTGGGAGCGCCTGCGTCAGCTCAAGGCGGCGCTGCCCAACACCCGCCTGCAGATGCTCCTGCGCGGGCAGAACCTGCTCGGCTACCGCCACTACAGCGATGACGTGGTCAGGGCGTTCGTGGCCAAGGCCGCGGTCAACGGCATCGACGTGTTCCGCATCTTCGACGCGATGAACGACGTGCGTAACCTGCGCGTGGCCATCGAGGCGGTCAAGGCCGCCGGCAAGCACGCCCAGGGCACCATCGCCTACACCACCAGCCCGGTGCACACCACCGAGGCCTTCGTTGCCCAGGCCAAGGCCATGCAGGCGATGGGTATCGACTCCATCGCGATCAAGGACATGGCCGGTCTGCTCACGCCTTACGCCACCTTCGCGCTGGTCAAGGCGCTGAAGAGCGAAGTCGACCTGCCAGTATTCATCCACAGCCACGACACCGCCGGTCTCGGCGCCATGTGCCAGCTCAAGGCCATTGAAGCCGGCGCCGATCACATCGACACCGCCATCTCCAGCCTGGCCTGGGGCACCAGCCATCCGGGTACCGAGTCGATGGTCGCCGCGCTCAAGGGCAGCGAGTTCGACACCGGCCTCGACCTGGAACTGATCCAGGAAATCGGCATGTACTTCCACGCCGTGCGCAAGAAGTATCACCAGTTCGAGAGCGAGTTCACCGGCGTGGATACCCGCGTGCAGGTCAACCAGGTGCCGGGCGGGATGATTTCCAACCTGGCCAACCAGCTCAAGGAGCAGGGTGCGCTGAACCGCATGAACGAAGTGCTGGAAGAGATTCCGCGCGTGCGTGCCGACCTCGGCTTCCCGCCGCTGGTCACACCCACTTCGCAGATCGTCGGCACTCAGGCGTTCTTCAACGTGCTGGCCGGCGAGCGCTACAAGACCATCACCAACGAAGTGAAGCTTTACCTGCAAGGTCGCTACGGCAAGGCGCCGGGCAAGGTCGATGAGCAACTGCGCAAGCAGGCCATCGGCAGCGAAGAAGTGATCGATGTGCGCCCGGCCGACCTGCTCAAACCCGAGCTGGCGCGCCTGCGTGAAGAGATCGGCAGCCTGGCCAAGTCCGAAGAGGACGTGCTGACCTTCGCCATGTTCCCCGATATCGGGCGCAAGTTCCTCGAAGAGCGCGCGGCCGGCACCCTCAAGCCGGAAGAGCTGCTGCCCATGCCGAACGGTCAGGGCAAGGCCGCGCCAGTCGGCGGTGAAGGCGTGCCGACCGAGTTTGTGGTCGATGTGCACGGCGAAAGCTACCGCGTGGACATCACCGGTGTCGGCGTCAAGGGTGACGGCAAGCGCCACTTCTACCTGTCCATCGACGGCATGCCGGAGGAAGTGGTGTTCGAGGCGCTCAATGAATACGTCGCAGGCGCCGCTGGCAAGCGCAAGCAGGCCGGCGCGCCGGGCGACGTGTCCACCACCATGCCGGGCAACATCGTCGATGTGCTGGTCAAGGAAGGTGACACGGTCAAGGCTGGTCAGGCGGTGCTGATCACCGAAGCGATGAAGATGGAAACCGAAGTGCAGGCGCCGATTGCCGGCACCGTCAAGGCCGTTCACGTGGCTAAGGGCGACCGCGTCAATCCGGGCGAAGTACTGGTGGAAATCGAAGGTTAACCTCTATGGAGCCCGGCCTGTTGGATGGGCAAGTTTGACGGGGCGTAACCCGGGCTCCTTTTTTATTCAGCGCCAGGGCGCAGGTTTGTCCCGGGGGGCCGCAAGGCTAATGCTGATCAGATAAGTTCGTCACCACCCCCTCCTACTTGCAGTAGAGGGGGGCGCTTTTCGTAGGAGCCAGCTTGCTGGCGATGCTTTTTATGGCGGATCGCCGGCAAGCCGGCTCCTACAAAGATCGAGTGCAACGGCTTAACTGACTGGCATTAGCCGCAAGGCTCCTTTTTTTGCACGGCACATCCATGTGCTTCACCCCCTTCGGTGGCCTCGTGAAAACGCTAACGGCGTCTTTGCGACTCGCCAGCGCGGGGGCCAAGCCTGGCGTGCCGGCTAAGCTTTCCGGTCATGCCCCGGCGCTTCGCCTTCGTGGCGAGGCAAAACAGGGCGATCAGCACCGCCTTGTGCCGGGGCATGGCCCTTTCCTTTGGTTGGGTAGCCGTCCGGGTAGGGTGCGCCGTGCGCACCGGGGCGCTTGGTGAACAGTGACAGGTGCGCACGGCGCACCCTGAGACGCAGGGGAGGTGAACTGAAGTGGGTCTGGATCCGGTGGTGCTGTTCTTCGTCTTCGGCCTGGTCGCCGGCCTGCTCAAGAGCGAGCTGAAGCTGCCGGCGGCGCTGTACGAGACGCTGTCGATCATCCTCCTGCTGGCCATCGGGCTGCACGGCGGGGTGGAGCTGGCGCAGCAGGCCAGCCTGCAGCTGCTCGGTCAGTCGGCGCTGGTACTGGCGCTCGGCGTGCTGCTGCCGATCCTGGCGTTCGTCCTGCTGCGCGGCCTGCGCTTCGACCGCGTCAATGCCGCGGCGGTGGCGGCGCATTATGGTTCGGTCAGCGCCGGTACCTTCGCCGTGGTGGTGGCCTACATGCTGGCCAAGGGCATCGAGTTCGAGAGTTACATGCCGCTGTTCGTGGCCATCCTGGAGATTCCGGCGATCCTGGTCGGTATCGTCCTGGCCAAGGGCATTTCGCGTGAGACCCACTGGGGCGAGCTGGGCCGCGAGATCTTCCTCGGCAAGAGCATCATGCTGCTGCTCGGCGGCCTGGTGATCGGCGCGATCGCCGGCAAGGAGGCGATCAAGCCGCTGGAGCCGCTGTACACCAGCATGTTCAAGCCGGTGCTGGCGTTCTTCCTGCTGGAGATGGGCCTGATCGCCTCCGGCCAGCTCGGTGCGCTGAAGCAGTTCGGTGTACGCCTGGCGGCCTTCGCCCTGCTGATGCCGCTGCTCGGTGCGCTGATCGGCGCCTTGCTGGCGCGCCTCATGGGCCTGAGCCTGGGCGGCACGGCGATGCTGGCCACGCTCGCGGCCTCGGCGTCCTATATCGCCGTGCCGGCGGCGATGCGCCTGGCCTTGCCCGAGGCCAACCCGTCGCTGTCGCTGACCGCCTCGCTGGGCATCACCTTCCCATTCAATATCCTGATCGGCATACCGCTGTACCTGACGCTGGCCGAACGACTGATCGCCTGGGGGTTCTGAGATGAACGCACATAGCCGCACCCTGCTCACCGTGATCTGCGAGGCGGCGCTGGAGAAGCGCCTGCTGGCCGATCTGGAAGCGCTCGGCGCACCCGGCTGGACCATTTCCGACGCGCGTGGCCGTGGACACCGCGGCGTGCGCAGCGCCGGCTGGGACACCGAAGGCAACATCCGCCTGGAAATCATCTGCAACCGCGAATTGGCCGAGCGCATCGCCGAGCATCTGCAGGCGCGCTATTACGATCACTTCGCCATGGTCTGCTATCTGGCGCAGGTGGAAGTGCTGCGTGGGGAGCGGTTCTAAGGCGCATCAGGGGGCGGCGCCGCCTGGGCCGTGAAACTCTGGGAGTAGCATCGCGGCTAAAGCCCCTCCCACGTTCACGGTGCGTTTTGTGGGAGGGGCTTTAGCCGCGAGCCTGCGTATCAGCTCTGTGGAAAACGCGCGCGTGGCGTTGCCATTGGAATCTTGTCGCCATCGAGCGGCAGGAAGCTGCCCAGCTCGGCGTCGTAGGCCTTGATCTGACTGGTTTCGATGTCGTACACCCAGCCATGGATGAACAACTGCCCGCGCGCCAGCTTGGCTGCCACCGACGGGTGGGTGCACAGGTGGTTGAGCTGCGCCACCACGTTCTCTTCGGTCAGCACGGCCAGGGCTTCCTTGTCGTCGCTGCAGTTGCAGTTCTCTGCCACCACGCTGCGCGCGACCTCGGCATGACGCAGCCAGGCTTTCACCGTGGGCATGGTTTCCAGCGAGGCCGGGTTGAGCACCGCTTTCATCGCGCCGCAGTCGGAGTGGCCGCAAATGACGATGTGTTGCACGCCCAGGGCCATCACCGCGTATTCGATGGCGGTGGAGACGCCGCCCATCATCTGCCCGTAGGCCGGCACCACGTTACCGACGTTGCGGTTGACGAACAGGTCGCCGGGCGAGCTCTGGGTGATCAGCTCCGGCACCACGCGCGAGTCGGCGCAGGTGATGAACATGGCGCGTGGGTTCTGGGCGGTGGCGAGCTTCTTGAACAGCTCTTCCTGCTGCGGGAAGACCTCGTTGCGAAAGCGCTTGAAGCCATCGACGATGCTGTGCAGCGCCTGCTCGGCGGTTTCGTTGCCCTCGTGGGCCTGAAGCGGAATCACCTGATGTTTGTAAGGCATGCCCTGAACCTCTGGGTTGTCTGAAAATACGCTGCTAGAACGACTGTCGCTGCGCTGTGCGAGTCACACGCCAAGTGTCACCTCCAGCGAGCTGAGCGACAACCGGCGGTTTCGGGTAATTCGCCCAGGCGCCTGTTGCCGCGACCTGCCGCAGGTCGCGCTCGGGGTACAGCAGTTGCAGATCCTTTTCGCTGGCCTTGATCAGATGCGCGCAGCCAGCGAAGGTCCCGACGCGCTCGCGCCAGTGGGCGATATACGGCGTCGGGCCAAGGCGTACGTTGGGATCGAGGGCGGGTGTTCGCGCTGCGCCAGCTGCGGCAGCGTCCATGCCGACCATCGCCAGGGTGGCCGGTGCGCGCCGCCAAGTCAGAGCAGGCTCAATTGCGCACCCGGTGGGCAGAACTGCGAACAGTCCAGCACCACGCTGCCTCGCTGATCCAGGCCGAGCCTGCGCCGCGCCAGGCGAAAACGCTGCTCCAGCAGGTCAGCGAACAGGCCCTCGCCACGCATGCGGCTACCGAAGCGGCTGTCGTAATTCTTGCCGCCACGGCTCTGGCGAATCAGGCTCATGACGTGGGCGGCGCGATCCGGAAAGTGCACCTGTAGCCATTCCTCGAACAACCCGGCGATCTCCAGCGGCAGGCGCAGCAGCACGTAACCGGCCGAGCGAGCACCGGCATCCCGGGCGGCTTCCAGGAGTGCCTCCAGCTCCATGTCGTTGATCTGCGGAATCATCGGCGCGCAGATGGCGCTGACCGGGACACCCGCTTCGTGCAGCCTGCGCATGGCACGCAGGCGCGCTGCTGGGGCGGCAGTGCGCGGCTCCATGATGCGTTTGAGTTCGTCATCCAGGGTGGTCAGGCTGAAGGCCACGCTGACCAGGTTGTGGCTGGCCAGCTCGCTGAGCAGATCCAGGTCACGCAGGATCAGCGAACCCTTGGTGATGATGTGCAGCGGGTGCTTGTAGCGCAGCAGGATTTCCAGGGTCCGGCGGGTCAGGCGCTGTTCGCGCTCAATGGGCTGGTAGGCGTCGGTGTTGATGCCCAGGGCGATGGGCTGCGGCACGTAGCCAGGTTTTTGCAGCTGCTCTTCGAGGCGCTCGGCCAGGTTGGTCTTGGCGATCAGGCGGGTTTCGAAGTCGATGCCCGGCGACATGTCCCAGTAAGCGTGAGTTGGCCTGGCGAAGCAGTAGATGCAGCCGTGCTCGCAGCCACGGTAGGGGTTCACCGAGCGGTCGAAGCCGACGTCCGGTGAGTTGTTGCGGGTGATCGCCGTCTTCGCCTGCTCCTTGCGCACTTCGGTGGCGCGGCTTGGCGGTGTTTCGTCCTGATACCAGCCGTCGTCTTCCTGCTGCGAGCGGGTTGGCGCATAGCGGTTGTGCGGGTTGCTGGCGGTGCCACGGCCACGTGGCGGCAGGCTGACGGACATGCTCGGACTCCAAAATATACTGTATAAAAATACAGTTATTTAGCGCCCGAGCAAGTCCTTCTATCGCGGCGTCGATCAGACGGCCGCGGTCTGCGGTGCCTCCTCACGTTTGGCGTAACGTTGTGCCAGCACCGCGCAGACCATCAACTGGATCTGGTGGAACAGCATCAGCGGCAGGATCAGCACGCCGATGGCGCTGCCGGCGAACAGCACCTGGGCCATCGGCACGCCGGTGGCCAGGCTCTTTTTCGAGCCACAGAAGAGGATGGTGATGCGGTCTTCCAGGCTGAAGCCCAGCCATTTGCCCAGCAGGTGGGTCAACATCAGGGCCAGCGCCAACAACACGCAGCAGGCGGCAATCACCAGCAGCAGAGTGGCCAGCGGTACCTGCTGCCACAGGCCGCCGATCACCGCGGCGCTGAAGGCGGTGTAGACCACCAGCAGGATCGAGCTCTGGTCGACGTATTTCAGCCAGCTCTTGTTCTGGTTGACCCAGCCGCCGATCCAGCGTTGAGCGATCTGGCCGAGAACGAACGGCAGCAGCAACTGCAGGCTGATCTTGCCGATGGCATCGAGGGTCGAGCCGTTGTCGCCGTGCACGCCCATCAGGAAGGCCACCAGCAGCGGAGTGAGGAAGATACCCAGCAGGCTGGAGGCTGCTGCGCTGCAGATCGCCGCCGGGATGTTGCCGCGCGCCAGCGAGGTGAAGGCGATGGCCGATTGCACGGTGGCCGGCAGGGCGCACAGGTAGAGCATGCCCAGATACAGCTCTTTGCCCAGCAGCGGCTCCAGAGCCGGCTTGAGTGCCAGGCCGAGCAGCGGGAAGAGGATGAAGGTGCAGGCGAACACCAGCAGGTGCAGACGCCAGTGCCCGGCACCGGCAAGAATCGCCTGACGCGACAGTTTGGCGCCGTGCATGAAGAACAGCAGGGCGATGGCCAGGTTGGTGATCCACTCGAAGATCGTCGCGACCTGGCCGCTGGCGGGTAGCAGCGTGGCGGCGAGCACAACGGCGAGCAGAGTCAGGGTGAAATTGTCGGGCAGCAGGCGGCGCAGGAACATGGCGAATCTCGGACTTGCGATACAGGAGGGCGCCAGACTATCGTCGTCGAAAATTTCCGGCTAACGCTAAAGAGCCAGCAAGTGTCGCCAAACAGACATCGCGCCACCCTGCATCGCAGCCTGCCCGAGCTGCGCAGCCTGCCTCGGCCGCTGTATGGCCGCACCGAATCGCTGACCAACCGCGCCCTGACCTTTCGTCATACGCACCCCTGGGTGCAGCTGTCCTACGCCATCGCCGGGGTGCTCGAGGTGCAGACTCTTGGCGCGCGCTTCGTCGCTCCGCCACAGCGTGCGGTGTGGGTGCCGGCAGGTGTCGAGCATCAGGTCTTCAGCTCGCCACGCACCGAGATGCGCAGCCTGTACATCGACGGCAGCGCGGTGCCCTGGGGGCCGGCCGAGTGCCGGGTGCTGGCGGTCAGCCCGCTGCTGCGCGAGCTGATTCGCGGCTTCAGTGCGTTACCGGCCGAGTATGACGAGCAGGGTGCACCTGGCAGGCTGGCTGCGGTGTTGCTGGACGAATTGCGCGCTGCACCGGACGTGGCGCTGATGCTGCCGTTGCCGCAAGACGCGCGGCTGCGCGAGGTGTGTCAGGGGCTGGAGGATGCGACGCTGCGTCAGCTGGGGCTGGGCGAATGGGGCGAGCGCCTGGGGGTGTCGGAAAAGACCCTGAGCCGGTTGTTCCTGCGTGAAACGGGCCTGAGCTTTCGCGTGTGGCGCCAGCGCCAGCGTCTGCTCGATGCGCTCACCCTACTGGAGCAGGGTGAGCGTGTAACCGATGTGGCGCTGGCCTGCGGCTATGACTCGTTATCGGCGTTTATCGCTGCCTTTCGCCGCCAGTTCGGCGCAACGCCCGGGGAGTTTTTCCGCGGTTAAAGTCAGGTGGGTGCAACTCGCCTGCAGCATCGGCGCTCGGCACCGCTAACCCACCCGAGAATGCCCGGGCTAGGTGGGCTCGCTCGGTTTCTTCAGCTTCGGGTTGGGAAAGAACTGCACCGCCTGCACGTTGGGGGCGGCCGCCTTGGGCTTCAGGCCGCTGACGTTGACCCGCGTGGGGATCTCCTTGGGCACCGAATTACCGCGTGCGTCGAGGGTGTCGGCATAGCCGCACTTGACGCATTCTCGGTTCGGCACGCTGTCGACGTTCCACATCTTGATGCTGTCGGTCTCGCTGCACGCCGGGCACACGGCGCCGGCGATAAAGCGCTTGGGCGTGCTGTTCACAGGAGCATCGCTCATGCGGCCTCCTGGCTCAGGCCGAGGTGGCGCAGCAGGGCGTCGATGCTCGGCTCACGGCCGCGGAATTCGACGAACAGCACCATCGGTTCCTGCGAGCCGCCACGGGCGAGGATCGTTTCGCGGAAGGCGCGGCCGGTATCGGCGTTGAACACACCTTCTTCCTCGAACTTGGAGAAGGCATCGGCGCTGAGCACTTCGGCCCACTTGTAGCTGTAGTAACCGGCCGCATAGCCACCGGCGAAGATATGCGCGAAGCCGTTGGCGAAACGGTTGTAGGCTGGCGGGCGCAGCACCGAGACCTCGGCGCGCACGCCTTCGAGCACGTCGAGCACGCTGCGGCCATCGCCGTGGGTGGCGTGCAGCTCGAAGTCGAACAGCGAGAACTCCAGCTGGCGCACCATCATCAGGCCGGACTGGAAGTTCTTCGCCGCCAGCATCTTGTCCAGCATGGCCTGTGGCAGCGCCTCGCCGGTTTCATAGTGGCCGGAGATCAGCGCCAGGCCTTCCGGCTCCCAGCACCAGTTCTCCATGAACTGACTCGGTAGCTCGACCGCGTCCCAGGCCACGCCGTTGATGCCCGAGGCACCGGCATGCTCGACGCGGGTCAGCAGGTGGTGCAGGCCATGGCCGAACTCGTGGAACAGGGTGGTGACTTCGTCGTGGGTCAGCAGCGCTGGCTTGCCGCCGACTGGCGGGGTGAAGTTGCACACCAGGTTGGCGACCGGGGCGATCAGCTTGCCGTCGGCAGTGCGGCGCTTGTCGCGGGCGCCGTCCATCCAGGCGCCGCCGCGCTTGTTGGCGCGGGCATAGAGGTCGAAGAAGAAGCGCCCGACGTGCTGGCCGTTCTCGGTGATCTCGAACAGGCGCACATCCGGGTGCCAGGTGTCGAAGTCTTGCAGCTCGCGAATCTCGATGCCGTAGAGCTTCTGCACGATGGCGAACAGGCCGGTGAGCACCTTGTCCACCGGGAACCAGGCGCGCACTTCTTCCTGGGAAATGCTGTAGCGCTGCTGGCGCAGGCGCTCGCTGTAGTAGCCGACGTCCCAGCTCTGCAGGTCATCCAGGCCCTGCTCGGCGGCGAAGGCTTTCAGCTCGGCGAGATCCTGCTCGGCGAAAGGCTTGCTGCGCACGGCCAGGTCGCGCAGGAAGCTCAGGACCTGGTCGGTGGATTCGGCCATCTTGCTGGCCAGGCTCAGCTCGCTGTAGTTGGCGAAGCCGAGCAGGCGTGCCAGCTCCTGGCGCAGGTCGAGAATCTCCGCCATCAGCGGGCCGTTGTCGTTCTGCCCGGCATTCGGCCCCTGGTCGGAGGCGCGGGTGCAGTAGGCGGCGTACACCTCTTCGCGCAGCGCGCGGTCGTCGGCGTAGGTCATCACCGCGTAGTAGCTGGGGAATTCCAGGGTGATCAGCCAGCCGTCCAGGCCTTTGGCCTCTGCGGCCTGTTTCATCTGCGCCTTGGCCGAGTCGGTCAGGCCGCTCAGCAGGGCTTCGTCGGTGACCTGCTTGGTCCAGGCCTGGGTGGCGTCGAGCAACTGGTTGGAGAACTTGCTGGTCAGCTCGGACAGGCGCATCTGGATTTCGCCATAGCGCTTCTGCTGCTCGGCCGGCAAATCGATGCCGGACAGACGGAAGTCACGCAGGGCGTGTTCGAGGATGGTTTTCTGCGCTACGTCGAAATTGGCCGCAGCCGGGCTCTTGGCCAGCGCGTCATAGGCCTCGAACAGCGGCTTGTTCTGGCCCATTTCGGTCCAGTATTCCGACAGCTTGGGCAGGCAGGCCTCGTAGGCCGCGCGCAGCTCTGGGCTGTTGCATACGGCGTTGAGGTGGCTCACCGGGTTCCAGGCTCGAGCCAGGCGCGCACCGAGTTCGTCTAGCGCCAGCACCAGGCCGTCCCAGCTCGGATTGGCCTGCTGTTGTTCGAGCAGTTTGGCGATGGCAGCGCGGCTGTCTGCCAGGATCTGGTCGATGGCGGGTTCGACGTGCTCGGGTTTGATCTGCGAGTAGGGTGGCAGGTCGAAGTCTTGCAGCAGGGGATTGTTCGCGGTCACGACGAGGCACCTGTGGCGAAGGAAGAGAGGCTGCGCCGGGGAAAATCCCAGGACGATTGCAGTCGATATGGGGGCCATCTTAATTACAATCAAGCTTTCCCGCAGCCCAGGAGCCTCTATCGTGGCGATTCGCAAATACCAGCAACACTTCCCCCAACTGGGTGCGCGCGTCTTCGTCGACGCCTCCGCCGTGGTCATCGGTGATGTCGAACTGGGTGAGGACAGCTCGGTCTGGCCGATGACCGTGATCCGTGGCGACATGCACCGCATCCGTATTGGCGCGCGTACCAGCGTGCAGGACGGCAGCGTGCTGCACATCACCCACGCCGGGCCGTTCAACCCCGATGGTTACCCGCTGATCATCGGTGACGAAGTGACCGTCGGGCACAAGGTCACCCTGCACGGCTGCACCCTGGGCAACCGGATTTTGGTCGGCATGGGCAGCATCGTCATGGACGGCGCGGTGGTCGAGGACGAGGTGATCATCGGCGCAGGCTCGCTGGTGCCGCCGGGCAAACGCCTGGAAAGTGGCTATCTCTACGTCGGCAGCCCAGTGAAACAGGCGCGCCCGCTGACCGACAAGGAACGCAACTTCTTCAGCTACACGGCCGGCAACTACGTGAAACTCAAGGATCTGCACCTGGCCGAAGGCTACGACCAGTGAGCGATGAACTGATCATCCGGCCCATCGAGGCAGCCGATTTCGACCAGGTCTGGCCGATCATCCGTGACGTGGTGCAGGCGCAGGAAACCTACGCCTTCGACCCGAACATGGATCGTGAGACGGCCTGGAAAACCTGGGTCGAACTGCCGCGCGCCACCTTCGTTGCCGAGCAGGACGGGCAGATTCTCGGCACCTACTACATCAAGGCCAATGCCGCTGGGCCGGGTGACCACGTGTGCAACTGCGGCTATATGACCGCCCCGGCCGCCCGTGGCCGCGGCATCGCCAGCCGGCTCTGCGCCCATTCGCTGCAGGTGGCGCGTGAATTGGGCTTCAGCGCCATGCAGTTCAACAGCGTGGTGGCCACCAACGAGGTCGCGGTCGCGCTGTGGCAGAAACACGGCTTCGCGATAGTCGGCACCTTGCCCAAGGCCTACCGCCACGCCCGGTATGGCCTGGTGGATTGCCATGTGATGTTTCGTAGTTTGGACACCTGAAAGTCCGTGCGGCAGCGAGTCGTATCTGCGATTCCGCTTAGACCGGCGGCTTGGTTCCGGACACGGATTTTTGCGTAGGGCGGGCTCAGGAGCGAAGCGAAGTGCGCGCAAATTGCTGCCTACACGGCAGTGAACGAGCGCAAGCGGATGCAACGCGTTCTGCAGCATTTCTGAGCTGCCTACACGGCAGTGAACCTACACCGGCGGCGGCTTCGCCATCATCTGCGTTTCTGAGCTGCCTACACGGCAGTGAACGTGCCGCTGTTCGGGTACACCGCGCACGGCCTTTTCTGAGCTGCCTACACGGCAGTGAAGCTGATTGATAACCAGCGTGCGGACGTACTCTTTTTCTGAGCTGCCTACACGGCAGTGAACTATAACGACACCGCTCATCAGGACGATGATATTTTCTGAGCTGCCTACACGGCAGTGAACGATGCTATCGCGTTGTCAACGTCGATATAGATTTTCTGAGCTGCCTACACGGCAGTGAACGCCAAGGGCGCGGCTGGCATTGGCCACGGCCTGTTTCTGAGCTGCCTACACGGCAGTGAACGGCCAGCCGGAAGCGTAGCTGTGACCTATGCGTTTCTGAGCTGCCTACACGGCAGTGAACGACGAGGAGTCAGCGACGCTCGCTGAGCGTAACTTTCTGAGCTGCCTACACGGCAGTGAACGGGAGTCCTCGACGGTGATAGGCCACCAGTCATTTCTGAGCTGCCTACACGGCAGTGAACGCCAACGCCATCATCCGCATGGGCAACGAACTTTTCTGAGCTGCCTACACGGCAGTGAACTAGAAGCCATTGCCGACCACGTGGCCGAGCAATTTCTGAGCTGCCTACACGGCAGTGAACGCAGTTACCGGGCAGCGCGCAATTGCCGGCATTTTCTGAGCTGCCTACACGGCAGTGAACAGATCCTCCAGCGTCACTGTCGCGTGGGCATATTTCTGAGCTGCCTACACGGCAGTGAACGGGAACTTGGCCCAGGCGTCGAGCAGCGGGTATTTCTGAGCTGCCTACACGGCAGTGAACGGCTTCGCCTTCCTGTTCGGTGACAGCAATCATTTCTGAGCTGCCTACACGGCAGTGAACGCTGATCATGGCGGCGACGGCGGCTTCTTCCATTTCTGAGCTGCCTACACGGCAGTGAACCGAGGCCATCGACGCACTGACCGCCGGCCACTTTTCTGAGCTGCCTACACGGCAGTGAACGGCGGCAACGCCTCGGGGGCTGTCAGCATCCTTTTCTGAGCTGCCTACACGGCAGTGAACTCGACGGCAAACACCGGCCGCTGCACACGCTCTTTCTGAGCTGCCTACACGGCAGTGAACACGGCACCAGCGACAGGGGTCGCAGCCTCTGATTTCTGAGCTGCCTACACGGCAGTGAACGGCGTGATGACCACCAATGATGACCGCTATCTTTTCTGAGCTGCCTACACGGCAGTGAACTGTTCGTTTACCGATACCGGCGCCCATTCGTTTTTCTGAGCTGCCTACACGGCAGTGAACGGCGTCGCGGTCGGCCCGCGCCGATGCGGCCTTTTCTGAGCTGCCTACACGGCAGTGAACTGGGACGGCGTGCGCGCCTATGCCCATGCGACTTTCTGAGCTGCCTACACGGCAGTGAACCCTTCGACTGAATTTTGGAACTCATCCGAATATTTCTGAGCTGCCTACACGGCAGTGAACCGCTTGAGCTGCAGATGTACAGGCCGGAGGCATTTCTGAGCTGCCTACACGGCAGTGAACGATAAGCCGCAATGACCAGACTTTTGCTGACTTTTCTGAGCTGCCTACACGGCAGTGAACAGTTCTGCCCCCATACCGCCCGTTCTACTGCCTTTCTGAGCTGCCTACACGGCAGTGAACGGCTTTGACGACCGATCCGTGCGCGTCTCTCATTTCTGAGCTGCCTACACGGCAGTGAACATCACCCTGACCCGCTCCGGCACCAGCTGGACTTTCTGAGCTGCCTACACGGCAGTGAACGGCCTGCTCGATGACTCCGACCTGAGCGGGTTTTTCTGAGCTGCCTACACGGCAGTGAACCAGCCGAAAGCCCGCGTGCTCAGCACCCAGGTTTTCTGAGCTGCCTACACGGCAGTGAACGATGGCAAGCGGGCACTGGCCGCCAACCGCGAGTTTCTGAGCTGCCTACACGGCAGTGAACCTCCAGCGGGAGGGGTTGGGTTTTCTTGTCTATTTCTGAGCTGCCTACACGGCAGTGAACGCAATGTGGCGATAGAAGGTCGCCTTCGACATTTTCTGAGCTGCCTACACGGCAGTGAACTGCCGCGCTATGGAACGGCAACAGGGAGAGCTTTTCTGAGCTGCCTACACGGCAGTGAACCTCCCTGAAGACTGGTTTGAGCGTGACGATATTTTCTGAGCTGCCTACACGGCAGTGAACGATCTCGGCTGACTGCTCTGCGCTGATGCCAATTTCTGAGCTGCCTACACGGCAGTGAACCCGCGCTCCTTTGTGTCGTACTCGACATCCCTTTTCTGAGCTGCCTACACGGCAGTGAACTGCGAGTACCGCCCGCGCTTCGGCCGGTTCGATTTCTGAGCTGCCTACACGGCAGTGAACTCGCTGATCGTCGCTCAACTCAGCCACACGCATTTCTGAGCTGCCTACACGGCAGTGAACTGCTCAGCGCCTCTTGGGACTTTTTCGCAGCATTTCTGAGCTGCCTACACGGCAGTGAACTGCACGGCCTTGACCAGCACGGCCGCCGTACTTTTCTGAGCTGCCTACACGGCAGTGAACTCCCCCTCTGCGCGTGCGTCGACGTACTCGAATTTCTGAGCTGCCTACACGGCAGTGAACCTGGCCGTGGACGCTGATGGCAACGTCTACCGTTTCTGAGCTGCCTACACGGCAGTGAACTGCTCTGCGCGCCAGCGGCGCGGCCTTGTCATTTTCTGAGCTGCCTACACGGCAGTGAACGCAAGCTCCTGGGCATCAAGGGCACTATCCGCTTTCTGAGCTGCCTACACGGCAGTGAACAGGGTGAGCCGGTTAAGGCGCTTGCGCGGTTTTTTCTGAGCTGCCTACACGGCAGTGAACCGCAGTTGGCGGCACATGGCTGCCGTCATGGATTTCTGAGCTGCCTACACGGCAGTGAACTCGCCCGTTTGAGAGTTATATGTGCCCGAACATTTCTGAGCTGCCTACACGGCAGTGAACCTGTCAACTTTTCGCACTGGTTCGGGAAGGGATTTCTGAGCTGCCTACACGGCAGTGAACCGCGAACTACGCGCCCTTCTCAATGGGGGTGATTTCTGAGCTGCCTACACGGCAGTGAACCAAAGATGCGGAGCGGGCGGCGTTTGAGGCTTTTTCTGAGCTGCCTACACGGCAGTGAACTCGCAAATTTCCCAAATCGCGCCGCCGCGATATTTCTGAGCTGCCTACACGGCAGTGAACTCATCCGCAGCCGATCCAGCAGCCGGCAGGGATTTCTGAGCTGCCTACACGGCAGTGAACCAGGTATGGAAAGCCCGCGCCAGCCTGCCGGTTTTCTGAGCTGCCTACACGGCAGTGAACGTGGCCCGATTCGCAGTACGGGCGTACGTGCATTTCTGAGCTGCCTACACGGCAGTGAACAAAAACAGACTTGCCCTTGGCCAGATCAGAGCTTTCTGAGCTGCCTACACGGCAGTGAACTATGAGCGCTGAACTGATCGCGCCTGAGCTGCTTTCTGAGCTGCCTACACGGCAGTGAACAGCTATTCATCGCAATCCTGACGCTAAGGCTTTTTCTGAGCTGCCTACACGGCAGTGAACTGTAAACGCGGCCAAGAACATTCTTGCGGTCGTTTCTGAGCTGCCTACACGGCAGTGAACTAGAGCCTAATAACCCTAACGCCTTAATTGTTAAAGAACCTGCCCGATTTTTCCGGCGCTACCCCTTTTTTCGGAGCCGCTTGCAAGTGCTTGATTTTGCAAGGGCTCCGTTTTGGGCTGGGAAAAAGGGTCAGAACCAGGGCACGCTGGCCTGGGCGCTAAGGCCGTAGGCGCCGAAGGTGCCGGGGGTGGGTTTGTCGAGCAGCGGGCCGTGGCGGATAAACAGGCGGAAGCTGTGACCGCTGCCGTTGCTGCGCAAGGTGGCATAAGGCAGGTCGCAGCGTTTGCCGGCGCTGTCGGGGATGCGCTGGCGCGCCTCCGCCTCGTTGATGCCGTGGCGTTTGATCAGGCGGCGGCGGGCGCGCTCCGGGTTGCTGTCCACCTGCACGCGGCTGACGCAACGCCAGCGCACCTGCGCGGGGATAGGCGCCAGTTCACCCAGGTTCAAGTGGTCGCGCATGCCGCTGAGCCAGTTCAGCGCCAGCAACTTATCCAGCGCTTCGGCACTGCCATGCAGGCGCAGGCGCGCGCCTAGGCCGTGGCTGGCGCTTTCCACATCCGGAAAGCTGATGCCCACGTCCGTGCGGCGCAGGTCATGTAGGCCGCGGTGCAGTTTGGCCAGCAGTGCGCTCATCAACTGCGTGGCCGGGAATTCCGGGTCGGGCAGCAGTTTTAGGTCGAGGTAGTGGTCCATGGCTAGCCCGCCTCGCCAAACACGCCACCGCGAATCAGGGTGGCCATGACGAAGTGCTGGTCACCGATGCTGGGCACTTTGTCCTTGAGCAGCCAGTTGTCCAGCAGGTTGTAGAAGTCCGCCTTGGCCTTGGGTTGGCGATAGGCGCGGCCTTCGGTGGTGACCGAACCGTAGGGTTCGACGGCGATGGGGCCGAGTTCGCCGGCGTCCGGATACCAGGTGTCGATGGTGCGCAGGGCATTGCCGAGCTTTTGCGAGTGCATGCCGGCGACGCCGTCGACGCTGTACAGGGTCTTGCTCTTGTCGCCCTTGCCCCGGTCGAGGATCAGCTCTTGGGAGGGGAATACCTCCTGGCCAGCACCCATGCGTACATGAGCCGTGATGCCCAGCAGCAGGTGACGCTCGCCGCTCAGGCCGGCAGCGATTAGCTTGGCCAGTTCGTCCAGCGCCGTGGCCGTCGGGCCGCTGGCGTCGAAGTTGCGCAGGGACAGGCCCAGCGCATCGAAGCTCCACTGCTTGGCCGCTTTGCCATCGACCAGGTGGGCAATCTGTACCTCTACCTGTTCAGCACCGATACGGTTGCGCCACAAGAAGCGACCATTGGCCAGGTTGTGTGCGTAGCGACGTGCCAGTTCAGCGAAGCCGTGGCTGGCGACATAGCCCTGCACGGTGTCCAGCAGCTTCTGTCGATAATCGGCATCGTTGCAGGCCGAGGGCGTGCCGGCGCCGCCGAGTACGCGCAAGGTGAAGCTGACGCGCAGGGTATCGGCGTCATGCGGCAGGGCCGCGACGTCGACGGTCTGCAGGTTGGGGTTCTCGATGGCGGCGTCGAGCTTGGCTGGGTCTTGGTCTTTGGCCTTGAGGCGATTGGAGATGGTGCCGCGCACGGATTTTTCCCGCACGGCGAGCGGCTGCCAGTTGTCGCGCGTCTGCCAGTCACCGGCATGAAACAGCGCATCGGAAGGGTCGAGCTTGCGCTCGAAGGCCAGAACGGAAGCAGTTTTCAGAGGGGCGGTGGTCATGATGGTCACTCCATGTCATCAGTGCAGAGGGTTTGGCTGTAGAGGTTGTGGCAGCGGTACAGGCCGGCCTGGGGATCGGCGCTGGCGTACCAGAGCAGGTCATCGACATCGCGCAGCCGGTGCGGGCTGAGCCATTGGCCGATGGAGTAGAGGCTTTCAACGAAACGCAGCGGGGTTTGTCCGTCCCGCGCGTTGGCCACGCTGCCGGCGGCTTGCATTGGGCCGAGGGCGCCATAGCCGACCGGGATCGGCACCAGCCAGCCGTTGGGCATTACGCGCTGGGCGCGCCACTCGACTTTGGCAGGCTGGCTTTCGCTGGCCGGGCGGGCTTGCTGGGCGCGCAGGTTCAGGCGTGAAAGGTCGAGCCAGGCATCGAGCAGGTTGGCGCTGGCGTTGTCGGCCTGCAGATGTTGCAGGTGGGTCTGTAGCAGGTCGTCGCGGCTGACTAGGGCAAAGCCCGGCAACCAGCGGCGGCGCAGGCGGCGGAACTGCTTGCTACGTTCCTCGCCTTGGGCCAGGGGCAGCAGCACCGGCTTGTGCTGTGGGTCGAGGAATACGCTGCCACCGGCGATACGCAGGCTGCCCAGCAGGTCGGCGATGTCGCGGGCAATCTGCTGGCGCTGTTGCCAGTCGCCTTGTACCGGGTCGTCCTGGCCGTCTTCGCTATAGCCGCTGACGCCGAAGATCAGGGTGATATCCAGGTGGATACGCCCTTCTTCGACGATGGCGGCGGTTTCACCGCGCTCGTTGACCGGGTTGCGGGTCAGGCGGAAGGCGCGTTGATAGCCTTCGGTGACCTGCGCTTCGTGGCTGTTGCAGATCATCCCAACGCTGTCGAACAGCAGGGCGAAGCGGCCATCGAGCTTGCGTTCGACGGCCTGCATCAGGCCGATGAAGGCGCTGATGGCGGGGAAGCCCCAGGTCAGCGGGCTGGAAATGGCGTTGGCGTTCTGCACCCGCAGGTGGGGGACGATCAGCAGGCCGTTGGAGGAGGGAAGTTCACTCATGTTCGGCCTCCAGGTCGCGTTGTTCGCGCTCGAATTGTTCGACCCAGGCCCGGTTCAGCCAGTCGAGGTCGAGCCACAGGGCATTGCCGCCGGCCTGTTTGGCCCAGTAGCTGTTCTCCACATCGCCGACCGAAAGCTTGCTGACCAGCCGCGCATTGAGCCAGTTGGCGAAGCGCTCGCGAATTTCCGTGAGCCACTCCATGCGCTGCCACTCGCTGGCGAATACCGCGTCGTGCTCGGCACGGCGGAAGTCCAGCCACAGTTGCTCCGCACGGTTGAGGTTGCACTCGGGCTTGGCTGACCAACCCGGCTCGAAGGCCCAGAGTTCGGCTGCATACAGCAACAGCTCGTCGATCAGCTCGGTGAGCAGTTCATCGCGGCTGTTGCGGGTATGCATGTTGGGTGGCGGGCCACTGAGCAGAAAATCGCGCAGGTGTCGCACCAGCTCGGCCACTGCCGGGCGCTGGCCGAAGGCGGGGAAGATCGAACCGTCACGAGTGCGGATCGGCAGGCGTACGTCACGCTGCTGCCAGCTTGGCGGCAGGGAGGCGAGCAGGTAGTTGTCGCCACGCCGCTCGCTGTTGAGCTGGGAGATGTTCTGCGGTTTGGTGCCACCGAGCTTCTGCACCGCCAGGTCGGGATACTCGTGGATCACACCAGGGTGCAACTGCTTATCGCGACGTGCCTGGCGCGCTTCCTTGGCCGGCTCGCCGAAGCGGTCGGCCTGGATCTCCTGATACACCCGATGCGCCAGCGAGCTGGCATACAGCGGGGCGAGCAGATGGTAGTGCTCATCGTTGCGCGGATCATCACCGACCAGCCAGTACAGCTGCTTGCCGTGGGTGTGGGAGGCCAGGCCGTCGCGCGCGCGGGTGATGCCGGTAAAGGCTGCGGCCAGGCTTCGGGCCTGCTCGTCATCTGTATGCAGCGCGGCAATGGCATCGGTATCTGCGGCCAGCAGCAGGTCGAGCAGTGTCTGGCCGTTGTGCTCCAGCTTGAGCAGCTTGTACACATCCAGCGCGGCGGCATTGCCCACCACATCGCCGGCAAAGTCCTCGCCCAGGCAATGGCTGCCGACCAACTGATGCTGGGGCAGTGCGCTCGGTAAACAGTAGAGGTTGGTGCCCTTGGCATCCGGGTGAATGGCCTTGAGCGTATGGGTCACCGCTTGGATCTGCCCGGCGCGGCGGGCGGCATCTTCCAACCAGGTGGGTGGGGTGTATTGGGCAAGCAGGGTCGCACGCTTGGGGTCGTCTTCGGCCAGTCCTTCGAGCTTGATGGCCAGGCGCTCGGCGATAAAGCGGTCGATCAGGCTGCGGATTGCGCGTTGTCGATGGGGGGACGGGTCGTGCATAGCAACAAATCCTTGTGCTGGGAGTCAACACGAAAAGTAGCATTGTTTGCCGCTAATCTTGACTGCCCGTCTGATCCGGAGCCATTGAGCCTTTTATGCTGCATTGGCTTTAAAAGCAGTATTTATACTGCAAAAAAATGCTTGTGAAGCTTAAAAGCTTCATTTACTAGTGAATCACATAAGCTTCAAGTGGATTTATTTGCAGCATAAAAAGACTCTTTTTATCCAATAGAGCCTTATATACTGCACTCTGGATAGGGCGAGTGAGGTAACCCATGCGCAGCACAGTGCTGACCCAGATCAAACGCCGACGCTTGCAACTCGGCCTCAAGGGCACGGATATGCCGTTGCGGGTGGGCCTCAATCGCCAGCAGTACGGCAAGATCGAAAAAGACGGCAATCCCAGCCTGGCCACTCTGGACAAGATCGCCGAGGGCCTGGATGCGACCCTGATGCTGATTCCCAAGGAGCTGGTACGTCAGGTCGAGCAACTGCTGGAGACCGGCACCGTCAGGGCAGAGCTGAACTACGCCACGCAGCGCCCAACGTCGTCCGCGTTTGGCCCAGGCATCAAGGAAACCGTCGAAGACCCCTGGCAAGTCCTGGGCGACGACTGATGGCCGGCGAGCAGGTTTCGGCACTCAGGTTGACGCTGCATGGGCAGTTGGTGGGTTACGTGGCCGGCTATGCACATAACCGCACGGTGTTGTCGCTGGCGCCGTCGTTTGTTGAGGATGCCAACCGCCCCGCGCTGACCCTGTCACTGGCCAACCCGGCCACCTTCGCGGCCCGTGCGGGCAAGAGTTTCCCGGTGGCGACCAATATGCAGTTGCACCCGCTGCTGAGCAACCTGCTGCCCGAAGGCGCGCTGCGCCAACTGCTGGCCCAGCGCTTGAAGGTCCATGAGCACAACGAGTTCCCGCTGTTGGTACACCTGGGCGGCGACCTGCCCGGTGCGCTAATCGCCGAGCCGGTTGCTGCCGAGGCTATCCCGGATGCGGCCTTCGGTGACCGTGGGCGGCTCGACCGAGTGGCGGTGGCTACCGTGGACCGGGTGGCGCATTTTTCCCTGGCGGGGGTGCAGATGAAGTTTTCCATGCACCAGCGCGATGGCCGTTACCAATGGCTCTGTCTGAGTTATCTGTTGCAGTGGTCTAAACTGAATCGTGATCTTTCCCAGCATGAGGGATCTATCATGAAAGCGGTTCAGTTTTCGCGGTGG
>Ga0247725_1000288_pt1 | contig 46532 bp, 54 predicted proteins | sample OKSTACKMCFT3sol_FD_183021 | JGI IMG/M metagenome (GOLD analysis project Ga0247725, IMG submission 183021) | Subsurface sediment microbial communities from gas well in Oklahoma, United States - OK STACK MC-FT3-sol | ecosystem: Environmental > Terrestrial > Deep subsurface > Rock core/Sediment...
GGACCAAAATCAGATTAACTATGATCCGGTAAGCTGTAACGACTTAAATTCAGTGTTAATGAGCGTAACCAGATAAATTCCACATTAAAAACAAAAAAAACAGTGGCTTAATTTAGCTCAAGAGCTTAGTTATAAAGCTAACTTTACATTTTCGGCGCGTTGGGCAAATTTAGCCAGGATATGAATCTGGCCAGTGCCAGGCAATGTGGCATATACCATTCCGTACCAACGAAACCAGCGGTTTAACAGGGTTCTGACGCTAACAAGTAATAACCCAGAATTATTACTTGTTAGAATTGCTGAATTTCAGCGGGTTCTGAACTGTATTTCAGTACGTATATACATATTACGTATTAGTACGAAATGAAAAAGCAGAAATAAATTCAGAATCCCGTTGGACCCTCAAATAAAGGTTTTCCAGAGATAGCATTACTGGCCAGAATTTTGCTGGCCATCAACAGAATTGATAGCATTCCAGCTGGCCCGGGCACCGAGCCGGCGCAAAGAATGCTATCAATCAGCATTGGGCGAAGGATCAGAAAGGCGCGAAGCGTCCCCGCAGGGGATGAAACCTTGGCAGAGCCTGGTTGCGCAGCAACGCCCCCAGCTTGTTCTTTTGCATTTTACGAGTTTTCTATACTGACAGCTCAACTGGTGCACCATAACGAGAACCGATCACTTTATCGTCTTCAACTCTTGCATACACAACAAGCGTTGATTTCTCTAGTTCAAGGCAAGCATCTTTAGTCATTTCCTTCCATTTCTTGGCCCGTTCACAATCCGAGGCGCAGATCTGCCGGAATACATCGAGCTTTAACGGATAGGGTTCGCGGTGACTGGCCAGATAGTCATACAGACGTCGAGCAATAGGGGATAGTTGCCGATAGTGCGCCCAAATATTTTTTGTATAGTTATCACCCATAAACAATTTAATGATAACCGGATCAATCGCAACGGATATTTGAGAACGGCGAGAGTTGATTTCTTCCATACGGAATTTGTCTAATAAGCTAAAAGACTCAAGCTGTTGCAAGCGCTTGCTACGGAAATTAATAGCGTTGGCTTTGAGGCGGGTTAAGCAATCCTCGATCCGTTTGTAGTAATAGCCGGTTGTGGGCCATCCCAAATCCTTGCACAGCTCATAGGAAGTGAATTTAATCTCAGTCCCTAACGGATAGTGCTTGGCATAGTTTAAAACCTGCTGCCATACCAATTCATCGTCATCGGCGCGTAGTTCTAGCCCAGTAAATTCTATTTCAACATCGTTATTGTAGTGATAAAGCAAAACGCCCTGTAATGCTTTGCGCGGTGTCCGTTTATTTTTGACTGTAAATAGAGCTGACCGGCTAAAGTCATTAGGCATGACCCGGTAAACATCTTGCCAAAGCGGAAGCTGCAACGGCTCATCAGGGTTAAGGCCATACTGAGATAACAGCGCACGGCTCTGCTGAGATTTTACGAGTTCACCCATAACACATCCAACAAAAATTAAACATCAGATAAAATAACAGATAAACTGTCGCTGTTCACTGATAGAAGTTTCTTTTTATGCCACCAGTTTAGCTAAACATAACAGAAAAGGCAAGAAACTAAAATCGCAAATTTTAGCCGCTAAAATATAAAAACAGGCCATCAGAATGTACGACCGAATATTTTTTACTAATGTGCTCCGGCTTTTAAACGAAAAAAATATGACGAAAGACGACCTCCACAAAAAGAGCGGCGTCTCCGCGTCAATTATCTCTGACATAACAAGAGGCCAGGGCAATCCAACACTAGCAACAATGGTCGCCATTGCTACGGCATTAGATACACCACTACCAATTATGTTAGAACACGTTGATGCTGAAGTAGCCCCAGCACTTGACAAGCAAAACGAGGTTTTGCCCAAAGGATTTCAAAGAGTTAGCGTAATTCTGCCAGAGCAAAAAGCCTTTATTGTTAACAAGTGGGCGCAAGATGTACTAACACTGCTCAAAAAACGAAAAGCAAACTAGAAAAACCCGCCAAAAAAATATACAAAACATTTAACACAGTACCCGCAAAAGGGAACTGTGTTAAATATCGCCAAAATTTCTTGCAACATTCAAAAATTCGATATACCGTTATTAAAAGTTTAGGTTTATACGGATTATCGAATGCAGCCGCACACTCAAGATAATGAAAGTTCACAGTCTCGTAGCAGATTGAACGAAAAGTTATCACGCAATCTTGGCCCTGTTTTTATCAATGCGTTGCATGATCCAAAAACCGTAGAGCTGATGCTTAATGCAGATGGGACTTTATGGCAGGAACGATTGGGCGAACCAATGCGGCCTATTGGCAACATCGCCGCTCAAAATGCAGAGGCTGCAATCAGAACCATTGCTGCGTCGATGGGGCGGACGGTTACAGAGGATAGCCCGATACTTGAGGGCGTATTACCTATAGACGGCAGTCGATTTGCAGGGTGGTTGCCCCCTGTAGTAGCTGCGCCATCCTTTGCCGTTCGTAAAAAAGCCTCTCAGGTTTTCACCCTTTCTCAATACGTTGAGAAAGGGATCATGACGCCAGAACAAAAGATAGTCATCGAGCAAGCCGTAACCAATCACAAAAACATTTTGGTGATCGGCGGTACTGGTAGCGGTAAGACCACGCTGACTAACGCCATCATCCATGAAATGGTTCAACAGGATGCAAACCAGCGCATTTTCATCATAGAAGACACTGGCGAAATCCAATGCAGCGCGAAAAACGCGGTGCAGTTTTACACATCTGAATTTACCAGCATGACCAGCTTACTTAAAACCACGCTCCGGGGCCGTCCAGATCGCATTCTGGTTGGTGAGGTTCGGGGTTCTGAGGCGCTTGATCTGTTGGATGCCTGGAACACAGGCCACGAAGGGGGCATTGCGACATTGCACGCGAACAATGCCTCTGCTGGCCTAGACCGTTTGAAGTCGATGATTACAAGAAATGCGTCGGCTCCAAAAGACATTGAACCGCTGATAGGCGAGGCGGTTCATGTAATTGTCCATATCGCCAGAACTGAAACAGGTCGCCGGATAGAAAGCATCTTACAGGTTGCTGGCTATCGAAACGGTGCCTATGTCACAAAGCAAATCTGAAGGAACAAACCATGTTTAACAACTCTATTTTTAAATTTTTTGCCGTGTTTGCGCTGTTCGCACTGGCTTTTATGTCACCAGACGCGTCGGCGGCTGCAGGTACGGGCGGTTCGCTGCCGTATGAATCTTGGCTCGAAAGTCTGCGTGATTCCGTTACTGGCCCTGTTGCCTTTGCGCTGTCAATCATCGGTATTGTTGTGGCCGGTGGCGTTCTTATTTTTGGTGGCGACTTAAACGGCTTCTTCCGGACATTGATGTTCATTGTTCTGGTTATGGCTCTGTTGGTCGGTGCACAGAACGTGATGGGTACATTCTTTGGCCGTGGTGCTGTGATTGGTGAAGAAATTCAGCAAGCCAGCTACTACGCCGAGGCAGCATTAGCTGCAGCTGCGGTTCTGTTTGGTGCAAAGTTTTTAGCACGACGCGCACCAGTAGAAACTGAAGTTGCTGCAACAGGTCGGGGTGTGTAATGGCACTGCGCACGATCCCCATCCGGCGAGCTGGAAACCGGACATCCCTGTTCATGGGTGGAGATCGTGAACTCGTGATGTTCGTCGGTTTAATGGCAGCTGCGCTGATTTTTTCAGCGCAGGAACTGCGGGCAACAGTCGTTGGCATTCTGCTGTGGGTTATCAGTCTGGCTGTGTTCAGACTGATGGCCAAGTCAGATCCAATGATGCGTTACGTGTACTTGCGTCACCGCAAGTACGCGAAATACTACCCCGCACGTTCAGGTCCGTTCCGTGAAAATACCAGGGAATATAAGTGATGGCCTTACTCGAAATTATCACCTACACAGTGGCGTTTTTGGGGCTTGTTTTGCTCGGTTTGCTTGCTACGCGCATTATGCAGGCCGACCAAGACAAACGCCTTGATCAACACCGCAAAAAAACGGCTGGTATGGTTGATTTGCTCAACTATGCCGCTGTTGTAGACGACGGCGTGATTGTTAATAAAAACGGCAGTTTTATGGCTGCATGGATCTATCGCGGAGACGACAACGCGAGTTCAACTGATGAACAGCGTAGTTTGGTTTCTGTACGGATCAACAGTGCGCTGTCTGGCCTTGGCAATGGTTGGTGTGTGCATATTGATGCCATTCGCCGCCATTCGCCAAACTATAGCGATCCCGGTTTAAGCGATTTCCCAGACCTTGTGACGGCAGCGATTGACGAAGAACGTCGCCGCCAATTTGAGGGCTATGGCAATCTGTTTGAAGGCGTTTTTGTGCTGACAGTGACATTTTTTCCGCCACTGCTTGCGCAAGCAAAATTTGTGGAACTGATGTTTGACGACGACGCCCAAAAACCTGACCGCAAACGTCGGACAACCAATCTGATTGAGCAGTTTAAACGAGATGTACAGAACATCGAGGACGCTTTAAGTAGTGCGTTCAAAATGACTCGGTTAAAGGGTATCAAAACGACAACGGAAGATGGCAAGCAGGAAACAAAGGACGACTTTTTACAGTACCTGCAGTACTGCGTGACTGGTAAAAACCATCCGATTAACCTGCCTGATCGCCCTGTCTATATCGATCAGCTTATTGGGGCTGAAGAACTCTATACAGGTGTCGTGCCAAAGCTGGGTCGTCATTATATCCAGTGCGTATCTGTCGAAGGTTTACCGCTTGAATCATACCCCGGCGTTTTAGCCAGACTGGCTGAATTGCCGTGTGAATACCGGTGGTCTAACAGATTTATTTTTATGGACTCTCACGAGGCCGTTAGTCATCTGGAAAAATTCCGGCGCAAGTGGCGTCAAAAAGTGCGGGGATTTTTTGACCAAGTGTTTAACACCAATAATGGTGTGGTCGATCAGGACGCCGTAGACATGGTGGCTGATGCAGAATCCGCTATAGCTGAGATTAATAGCGGTTTAGTGTCGATGGGGTATTACACCAGCGTCGTTGTACTCATGAGTGAGGACAGGGGCCAGGTCGAAGATGCAGCCCGCTTTATTGCTAAAGCGGTGAATGACTTGGGGTTTAGTGGCCGTGTTGAAACCATCAACACGATGGATGCCTACATGGGTTCTTTGCCGGGTCACGCTGTAGAGAATGTACGCCGCCCGCTTATCAACACAATGAATCTGGCCGATCTACTGCCAACCAGCACTATCTGGACAGGAACACATAACGCCCCCTGTCCATTTTACCCGCCGTTAAGCCCAGCGCTGATGCACTGCGTTACTTCTGGTGCAACCCCGTTCCGGTTAAACCTTCACGTGCGCGATGTTGGCCACACGATGATGTTTGGCCCTACTGGTGCCGGTAAGTCTACGCATCTTGCAATCCTTGCTGCCCAGTTCCGCCGTTACAAAGGCATGACTATCTTTGCGTTTGACAAAGGTATGTCGCTGTTTGCCTTAGCTAAAGCCAGTGGTGGTCAGCATTACACCATTGCGGGCGAGGGCGATAATCTCAATTTCTGTCCGCTGGCTTTTTTAGCGGATAAAACGGATCGCGCTTGGGCGATGGAATGGATTGATACCATTTTGAAGCTGCAGGGTGTTGAAACAACGCCAGCGCAACGTAACGAGATCGGCAATACCATCGTCAGCATGTCAGAAACTGGTAGCAAAACCCTGACAGATTTTGTCACCAGTATTCAGGATCTGACCATCCGGGAAGCATTAAAACAGTACACCATTGACGGTTTGATGGGCCACTTGCTGGACGCGGATTCAGACGGTTTATCGCTGAGTAATTTCACAGTGTTTGAGATAGAGCAACTGATGAATCTTGGTGAGAAATTTGCCCTCCCAGTGCTGTTGTATTTATTCCGTCGGATTGAAAAGTCACTGCATGGCCAACCCGCCGTCATCATGCTTGATGAAGCGTGGTTAATGCTGGGACATCCTGCATTCCGTGAAAAAATCCGCGAATGGCTCAAGGTATTGCGTAAAGCAAACTGCTTAGTATTGATGGCAACTCAAAGTCTGACCGATGCTGTAAATTCGGGCATCTTAGATGTGATCAGCGAGAGCACGGCCACGAAGATTTACCTGCCAAATCCTTATGCCCGCGAAGAAGACACCGCCGCTATTTATAGCCGCATGGGTCTGAATGCACGGCAGATCGACATCTTGGCCAGCGCAACCCCTAAACGGCAATACTACTTTGCTTCTGAACAAGGCAGACGCCTTTATGAGCTGGCTTTAGGCCCATTGGCTCTGGCGTTTGTTGCTGCCTCTGATAAAGACACCATTGCTCATATTCAGCGCCTGGAAGAAGTGCATGGGGCTGATTGGGTTCATGTGTATCTGTCAGAACGCGGCCTGTCACTTAACAACTATTTGCCATCAACGAGGGCCGCATAATGAATTGGAGAAGCCTGATATTCAAACAATCACCGGCAAAACCGGAACCAAAAGAGCCAACCCTGAATGCAGCAGTAGCTGCACCAGTGGTTGCAGTTCCTGACCGGCGCGGGGGGGGCCGTGGCGCTGAAAACCCTTATTTAAACTATCGAAGACGTTGGAATGACCATACCGGCAGCATCCTGAGCCAGCGCAATATGTGGATGCTGTTTTGTATGGGTAGTTTGATGATCGCACTGGCCGCAGTTGGTGGCCTGATCTCTGTTGCTCAAAAGTCCAAATTCGTTCCCTACGTGATTGAAGTAGACAAGCTAGGACAGGCCGCAGCACAGCGCCCCATCCAGCAAACAGTAGTGGTAGACCCTCGCGTCATCAAATCTAGCTTGGCTGAGTTCATTTCACAAAGTCGCTTGGTGACATTTGATGTGCAATTGCAACGCGATGCAATTTATAAGGTTTACGCGCGGCTGGCCAATGGCGATCCAGCGCTTACCAAAATGAACGAATACCTTAACGGTAAACCAGAAAATACCCCGTTTAAGCGTGCTGAGAAAGAAACCGTCTCGGTAGAAATTTCCAGCATTCTGCAACAGACCGCGCAAACGTGGCAGGTCGATTGGGTAGAAACCATCCGGGACCGCAAAGGCACACTGACAACCAAACCTATCAAGATGCGGGCGCTGATCAACGTAGGCATCATCGAACCCACTGAAGAAACAAGCGAAGCTCAGTTGCGCAACAACCCGCTGGGTGTGTTCGTCGTTGATTTCAACTGGTCACGCATACTGGATAAATAAAGGATTTACGCCATGAAAAAGACATTTTTATATACCGTACTGGCCCTGAGTATCCAAGCGGCCACAGCACAAGAAGTTGCTTCTTTACCGACAGCGCAACCCACTGCGGACAGTGCGCCCCAGCCTGTTAACCAACAGCCTGCAGCTGCTGCATTACCCAATCAGAATGAGTATGAAAAGCTGTATTTTCCCGGCAAAAACCCTGAATTGACGTATCAGGAAAAGCAGGCCATTGCGATTGCAAAGCGCTGGAAAGACACCAGCGCTACCGGCATGAAGCCCGTTCAAGGCCCAGATGGCAGTATTAGTTTCCTGTACGGTGCCAGCCAGCCCTCTATCGTGTGTGCGGTTATGCAGGTATGTGACATTCAATTGCAGCCAGGCGAAAAAGTGCAAGGTCTCCATTTAGGCGATACAGCACGTTGGACCGCTGAGCCTGCAATTACTGGTACTGGTGCCAATGAAATTATCCACGTGATTATCAAGCCGCATGACGTCGGTTTAGATACCACGTTGATTGTTACCACGGACCGCCGCACCTATAACTTTCGGTTACGGAGCCACCGCACCGAGTTTATGCCGCGTGTAAGTTTTACCTACCCTGATGATGCACTGGCCAAGTGGCAGCAGATCACTAAACGCGAAACCGTTGAGCGTGAAACTAAAACAATCCCGCAAACCGGCGAGTATCTTGGCGATCTCAACTTTAACTATGTCATTGACGGTAAGGCCGCATGGAAACCAGTTCGCGTTTATAACGATGGCAAAAAAACCATCATTCAGATGCCAACAACGATTAACCAGTCTGAAGCACCGGCCTTGTTAGTTGTTCGGGAATCAAAAGCGGCCTTTACGGATGATGAAGAAATTCTTGTGAACTATCGCGTTCAAGGGGATCGCTACATTGTTGATTCGGTTTTTGACAAAGCGGTTCTGATTGCTGGCGTTGGCCGTGCACAAGCCCGTATCACTATTACACGGGGGCAGTAACATGAAAGCTCTGGCCATTATTGTATTAGCGCTGGGCCTGACAGCCTGCAGCAGCAATTCGCCTTATGGCAACTTTACTAAAACCAGCGACCAACAACGATCACTAAATGCCAGCATGGCCATTGATACTGCCAAGCAGTTGCAACAGACCTTTGCCCCGGCTGCAACCAAATTTGTGCTTATCCATCCGGCTAAAGACGTTTACGGCGCAACACTAATTAAAGCGCTGCGCGACTACGGTTTTGCGGTTGCCGAGGCTGGCAGTGATAACGCAACCGACGGTCATAAACTGGCTTATGTCATTGACTATATGGACGAAACTCGCTTTGTCGTGACATTGCGTATTGGGCAAGGTTCTGCAAGCCGTCTTTATGGTGTTGAACAAAACCAACTGGTGCCATTAGGTCACTGGACCCGGCAGGAGTAAACGGCATGAGCACAGCCAATATGGACCCAAATAGCTCACCTACCGCGCATGGCGCGGGGGTGAAGCGTGTAAACAACTGGCCGTTATATATTCTCGCAGCCGGTTTTGGTGTTTTTCTGCTGATCATCATGTTGGTTGCCGCTGACCGGGCTGCACAGCAGGAAGAAATGAAAAATACACCGGCTGACGCGAAAGTAGGCAAAGCGGCGACTTCGTTGGCCGAGGACATCACACGAGGTTATGAAAGTGGCTATATAGAACCGTCTGAGCCAATTGAAAGCCCGTTAGAAGCTGAGGCACGGCTTGCTGAAGAAGCAAGAACGGAAGGACAAACCTTGGCTGATCAAGTTGGTAAGAAACCTAGCACTGAGGTTCCTCCGGCTGAACTCAGTCCAGAGGTTCAGGCAATCGTGTCTCAACCAGCGCCAAACCAACAGCGCGGCCTGCCAAACAAGCCGGAAGGTAGCGAAGACCAAAAACGTCTAGACGACTTACGTCGTCGGATTGAGGACGCCAGATTAAGGGTCTTTGAACAAGCGGTAACAGCTAAAACATCCGTGAATACTAATAGCTCTAGTGGTGGCTCTCGCATGGGCCTGCAGTCTGCTGGTAATAGTGGTTCAGGTCGTAATGGCCAATTAGCGCAATTAGAAGAAATACAGCGTCAGTTAGAAAGCACCAGTGCACAGTTAGCCAGCGGCGATCCGATGGCAACCTATCAAGCCCGGTTAGCTGCATTGCAAAACAGTGGTATCGCAGGCGCTGGGTTAAGCGGTGGTGCACCAAGTTCTGCTGGCCGGACGTTGGCTGCAGCTCGCGTTGGAAACGCCGACCAAAGCGGTGCGTATAGTCAGTTTGATGGTAAGGCTGACCGCTGGGCACTGGACAGTCAAATAGATACACCAAGCACCCCCTATTTACTTCGGGCGGGCTACGTGATCCCAGGCATCATGATTTCCGGTGTTAACTCCGATTTACCGGGGCAATTACAGGCGCAAATTAGCCAAGATGTCTACGATACAGCAACTGGTCAGCACCTGTTAATCCCACAAGGTTCAAGATTAGTTGGCTCATACGGCAGCAGCATTTCCTACGGGCAAGAACGCGTGATGGTTGCTTGGCAACGCATCGTTTTTCCTGATGGTAAAGCGCTGGATATTGGCGCAATGCAAGGGGCTGATGGTGCTGGTTATTCGGGCTTTAAGGACCAAGTTAATCATCATTTCTGGCGTATTTTTGGTTCAGCCATGCTGATGTCTGTTGTGGTGGCCGGTGTTGAAGTATCGCAAGACGATGGCGGTGCTGAGTTCGGTCAACGCCGTAAAGCTGGCGATGCTCTGAGCGAGGCGATGGGGCAACAACTGGGTCAAGCAACAGCGCAGATGTTGCAGAAAAACTTGAACATAGCACCGACGATTGAGATCAGACCGGGCTATCGTTTCAACATCATGGTAAGCAAGGATTTAGCCTTTACCAAACCTTACCAAAGCTTTGATTATTAAGGAGATAATGCAATGAAAGCACATCGAAAAAATAATTTAGCCGCTAAAATTGCTCTGGTAATGGGGCTGTCTTTTGGCGTTCCATCGACTGTGAGCGCTGGTATTCCGGTCATTGATGCGGTCGGTCTGGTACAGCATGTTTTAAATGCGGTCCAAAGTGTTCAGCAGACGCTGCAAATGATTCAGTCGTACCAAACCCAGCTGCTGCAGCTACAAAACCAAATTAAGAACACGCTGAATCCCGGTGCGTTTTTATGGGATGACGCGGACAACATCATTCAGGACTTGCTAAATCAGATGGACACTATCGACCACTACAGAAATCAGTATGGTTCGATTGATAATTATCTGGGCAAGTTTAAACATCTTCGTGACTACAAGGATGCACAGTGCCTTAGCGCAGGTTGTTCGCGGGAAGACATGCTGTCATTTATCAATCAACAGCGTGATCAGGCTGAAGAACGGTCTTTGACCGTTAAACATGCCAATGACGCAATGTTAAAAGGGCTGGAACAGCAGCAGCAAGAAATGGTTTCAGATGCCAACCGACTGCGGGCGCTACAAGCAAACGCGGTAACGGCTGAAGGGCAGTTAGAAGCTATCCAACATGCCAACCAGTTAGCCAGTCAACAAGCAAACCAACTGTTGCAGATTCGCGGCTTGCTGATCACTCAACAAAGCGCGATTGCAGCCAGCAACCAAGCTCAAGCTGATGAAGCTGCGTTGAAAAATGCGGCCATCGAGAAAGCAAGAGAAAGCAGGTTTGATGAATCAACGCCTGAAGCGTGGGGTTTATAAGATGGTTAATAAACAGATGTTAATTGTCATTACGTCACTGGTGCTGGCCGGTTGCCAGCCAGCACCAGCGCCGTTTGATGTCTCAAAGGTGGACTGTACCGCAACTGAGACTATTGCAGAGATAGAGAACCCGGAGCATCGAGCCAAAGCACAGGCGCATTGTGCGAAGCTCAAGGCGCGGGAATCTAAGTTTGAGGCCAGCGACAAAAAAGATTGGTCGTTAAACTAGGGGGTTGTATGTCCATGCAAACCGTTATTAAAGCGTTTTTACTGGTCCTGCTGGCGTTGGTGTTGCTTGGTTATACACCTGACGCATTTGCTGAGATCAGCAATAAGAACGTCCTCGATGGCGTCTTAGAGAAGTACAGGACGGCAACGGCAACGTGGGGTGCGACGATTGAAGGCTACGCAACATGGCTGTTTTGGACATTAGTTCTAATCAGTATGGTTGTCACATTCGGCTTTATGCTGTTACAGAAAGCCGATATTGCTGCGTTTTTCGGTGAGTTTATCCGCTTCACGTTATTTGTCGGTTTCTTCTTCTGGATCTTAGATAACGGCCCGCAATTCGCACAGGACATCATGAGCAGTTTAATGATGATTGCCGCCGATGCCAGCGGTTTCCCGGCCAGCTTATCGCCGTCAGGCGTGGTTGATCTGGGCTTTATGATTGTGGACGTCATTTTAAGTAATACGTCGCTGTGGGACCCAATAGATAGTGCTGTGGCAGTGATTGTTGGTCTCGTCGTGCTGATTGTTTTGGCGTTAGTCAGTATTAACATGCTTTTGCTCATGATTTCCGCCTGGATACTTGCCTATGCCGGTATTTTTTACCTCGGCTTTGGCGGCTCCAAGTGGACATCAGATATGGCGATTAACTACTACAAAACTGTATTAGGTATGGCCATTCAGCTCTTTAGTATGGTGCTGCTTATTGGCATCGGTAAAGACATCATTGTTGATTATGTGCTGGCGATGTCCGGCGAGATCAACATGAATGAGCTGGCAGTAGTTTTGGTTGTCTCTATAACTCTGCTGATTCTCGTTAACAAAATACCGTCTATGTTGTCGGGGATCGTCAACGGCTCAAGTGTTGGTAATTTAGGTATTGGTAACTTTGGTGCTGGTGCGGCCATTGGTGCAGCTGCTGCAGCTGCAACAGCCGGTGCAATGGGTGCTGCAGCAATGCAGTCTATCGCTACACAAACAGGCGGTGCTGGTAGTGCTATTGCTGCTGCATTTAAAGAAGCACAGCAACACATGCAAACTGGTACTGGTATGTTTGCGGGCAGTTCACCAAGTCCAGGTGGTAGCGCTGCCGGTGGTGACTTCAGCAGCTTTGGTAGTGCTATGTCTAACCCGACATCAGCCATTAAAGCAGCAACTACTTTTGCAGCTGATATGGCCGCAAACCTTGGCCGGGGAGCTGGTGCAACAGCCCGCGAGGCAGTTGCTAATCAAATGGATAACGTCAAAGAGGCTATTGCAGGCAGCGTTGGGGGACAAATTGCGTCAGAGATCCAAAACCCCGGCGAAGCACGGCAAGAACGCCATGATAATAAAGCAATTGCCGCTGCTGAAGCAGCTCAACAAACATCAGAACGCAAAGACCGCGCTGCTGATGCTCGCGAGTTTTTAGCCGCTAAAGCCTCAGCAGGCAGTATGGCTGCTGGTTCTGAGCAACCTGTTAATACACAACCTACACAGCCGGTGAACGATGAAGTATCTGCGTTTGTGAATAAAGGCAAATCAGAGGACTAACCATGATTAAAAAATTACTGTTGACCATAGGGGCAGTGCTGGCACTTAGCTGGGCAGCTCCGAGTGTTGCAGCTGGGGTACAGCTGAAAAAAGGGCAGGGGCTTGCCTGTGAAATGATTTTATGTGCGGTTGGGATAGTTATTCCTGAATCACATAGCGAGTGCCGCCGCGTTATTAAGGATTGGACAATCTACATGGCCACGTTAGGACCATTTAAACGCCGTCCGCGTTGTCCGATTGTTGACGCCAATAATGTGCCAACTGGCAATGAGGAACTTGTTCAGTGTTCAGCCATTCAATCACCGACAGAACGCAACCAATGTTATGCAGCAGATCAGCCGCCGCGTGGTGTTTATGATTGTGATAGTTACGCCGATTCTGATGAACGTAGCGCTTGCTATGCAAGCTGCTCAGTGCGCTTTGGCAGCACTTGTTTTGTTGATGTTGCTCCGCTCAGTGATGGCGTTTATGAGTGCTCCCAGTTTGCAGACTATACAGAGCGGGCATTGTGCGAAAGCAGCTGCACAGATACACGAGTGGGTCAGAACGGCCAGCAAATGTGCTATGTCAATGTTCAGCCACCTCCACCGGGTAACTACCAGTGTGATTTGATTGAAGATCCCGCAGAGCGGCAACTTTGCGAATACAGTTGCAAAACGCGTTTTAATGACCCGCAGGGCAATCAAATATGCGTCATTCCATAGTCGCCTCGTCTGGCAGTTTAGAAGTTATTAAATGGGTTGCGTTGGTCCTGATGATTGGGGATCACATTAACAAGTACCTGTTTAATGGCACCATCCCGGCCTTATTTGAATTAGGCCGGTTAGCAATGCCGTTGTTTGGCATGGTGTTAGCTTTTAACTGTGCACAGTACGGCGATCAGGTTGGATTTTATAAAAGGTTGATAACCCGGCTACTTATAGCCGGGGTGGTTAGTACACCGTTTTATATTGCGTTGGGTGGTGTTCAACATGGTTGGTGGCCGCTCAACATATTTTTCACTCTCGGAGTTGCTACAGCGGTTATTTATGCGCTGCGCGTAGGCAGGCCACTGTATTTGTGTCTTGCTGCGGCAATCTTCGCTGTTGGTGGTGCGCTGGTCGAATTTATGTGGCCAGCGGTTTTTCTGGTCGTTGTGACTTATTTGTTTTGCAAGAAACCTAATTTATGGCGCTTCTTTGGGGTTTTTGTGGCGCTTTGTTCATTGACATGGATTAACGGCAACGGTTACGCGCTGCTAGCGCTACCTGTGGCCGCAGTCATCGTACACCACACATTTAATCTGCCTCGTTTCCAGTGGCTTTTTTATGGCTTTTATCCTGTTCATTTAGCCGTATTGCTGCTGGTTCGCATCCCTATGGAAAAGGCCGGTTATTTGTTTTTTATGTAAAAGGATCTCTGATGCTGACAATTAGCGAAGAAGCCGCCATTGCTGAATTAGCTTTATGGGCGGAGAAAAACAATAGCCTGGAACACTTGTATAAAATCATGCCCTGCAGCAGCGGCCTGATGCTCGTGATTTATCAATATGCCAGCAATCTACCGGTACGCGTCGGTGGTGGCATGTACAGCAGTTATGAATCTGCTTTAGGGGCTTATGGTCAGCTGATCGATAAGCTCAGAACAACAATACATTGAGGCACCTGCAACTAAGTGGTGTGACTTGGCCAAGTCGTTAATGGCTCACAATTTTAACCAACGTAGATAAGGAAAGTTATGTTTAAAAGCAAACTGTTAGTGGCATCCATTGCAGCTGCCACGCTGGCATTATCAGGCTGTGCCGCAACGTCAACGGCTATTGGCAAGCGCAACCTGACAGTACAAACCAAAATGAGCGATACGGTATTTTTAGACCCGGTAGCTGATGATAAACGCACTGTATATGTCCAGATCAGAAACACCAGCGACAAGCCGGGGCTTAGTTTAGAACCGGCTATCGTTGCAGCTGTAACTGGCAAAGGTTATCGCGTTGTGCGCGACCCGGATCAAGCCAATTTTTTACTGCAGGCCAATGTGCTGCAAGTCGGTGAGTCAGATCAGCGCGAAGCTGAAAACATGGTAGGCCGTGGTTTTGGTGCTGCCGTTGTTGGTGGCGCTATTGGTAATCAGTTTGGTAGCGGTGGTGGCCAAAAGGCCGCTACAGTCGCCGGTGCTTTAATTGGCCTGGCCGCTGACGCCATGATTAAAGATGTCCATTACTCCATTATTACTGACATTCAAATTTCAGAACGCGCTAAAAAAGGCGTTGTTGTACGCGAGTCGCAAAGTGCCACTCTGAAGCAAGGCAATAGTGGTGTGAAACAGGTCAGTTCATCCGAGGAAACCGATTGGAAACGCTATCAGACCCGGATCATGTCGTATGCCAATCAGGTTAACATGAAGTGGGAAGAAGCAGAGCCAGAGCTTGTTAACGGCTTAGTTCGGTCTCTGAGTGGCATTCTTTAAGCAATACATTAGAAGCCGTCGTAAGACGGCTTCTTTCGATGTGAGGACCACAATATGGCGTCTGAAAACTACCCTGAACTTGTTTTGCGCGTGCCTCGGATAAAGCCTGTCTTACTGGATTTTATCGGTTTTTCAATGCTTGCTGCGTTGGGATTGTGGGCGTTGTATGTATTTAACATTGCAATGCCAAATACTTTGCTTCCTGCCTTGGCCGTGTTACTACTGAGCTGCAGCATACTTATTAACAGCTTTGAACTACGTTCTTATTTGGCGTGGGGTGTTAGTGGTGCTTGCGCTGTAGTCCCAGCGCTATTAACACACAGTTTGATAGTCATTTGAAAATGACGCTGTGGATTTGCTATCAAATAACTTTCGAGTGGAAAACCCGGGCCGTAAAAATGATGGCAAAAAGATGAAGCCGGCGCGACCGCCTGGCTTCAAAATGCTATCATTTTTTTCGCCACCGCTCGAAATAGATCGACTCGATAGCGGCTTTCCCGTAGAGGTCGTTTGACAAACTGTGATAAATGTCGCCGCTGGCACGGAGTTCGTCTGCTGACGGATACGATGCCAATTCCTCAAATTGTGACAGGTACTGTTCCGCTGTATATCCTTCCGGCAATGGACCACTATATGATGTGTTAATAAACTCACGGCAATAGCCATTTACTGCCGCGTGTGTTATCTCATAAAAGGTTGGCAATTGGCCATCTGGCTTTAATTCTGCGTCAATTGGTGAGTAGCCTAACCAATCCCATGCGTATTGTTCTGTTTTAGCGGTCAACACCAGATTATAGTCAATGAACGAACGCATTATTCTACACACCTCGCCCGATTCAGCCGACTCGGTTAGTGCTGCATGGATCTGTTGGTAATTCATATTTCACACTCTCGATTATCTGTTAGGTAGTTGGCCACACTGGCCAATGGTGAGTCTATGGCAGAAAAAATCATGCGTAGAAATTGAACAGTGTTATTTTGAGGGGTCTAACTTTTGGGGTTTGCACCGGCCAGCAAGCGGCATCCAGCTGTAACTTTTTACCCGCATCCATTCGTGATTTGCGTGTTTTGTTTGAACAGCGCCACAATTTTTGCAGCGCCTTTTGCCATGCGTCCAAATACCCTCTATCCCTTCCGGCACTTTTTCCCAATCGTGTTTCATGATTTCAGTTCTGTACAATTCGGGCTTCTCTGAAGCCTATTGCCTGACAAACTGACCACGCACCATCGAGTGTTGTAAATACTCGCGGTGTTGTATCGGCTTTTGGCGCTCTGGCTGGCAACAGAAGGACTGGCGCACCAGAACGGCGTTTAAACATCAGCTGATAACAGCCCGGCTGCATTGGTACAGCACAGATCATTGCGCTTAGTAAGTCACCGGCTTCAAAAAGTAAACTCAGTTCTTTCTGTCTCATACTTCGTCAACTATTTTAAATGTAGAGCGCCGGATCATCGCCATTTCTTCACTACTCAAGCCGTGAGTTGAGACTTTGCCAACAATCTCGCCTTGGCCATCAGTGATGATGAAGCCGTTACTACCTAAAATTGTCAGCGCAAGGGCAAGCTCATGCTCTGTGTGGCGACCCGTAGCCGGAAAATACAGATGCGCTTTCATGCCATGCTGCTCAATAACCGCGATTGCGTTAGAGATACTTTCTTGTTGGCCACTTGTTAGGGATCTGAGCAGCCCAGCAAACCAATTTTTCATCATAAGACCTCTTTAAGCTGCTAATTACGGCCAGAACGGATCAAGCATCCAATCTGTAATAATCTGGCGTTGGTTTCTATCGAGAACAGATGCAGCTTCTGTAAAGTCAAAATTAAATTTGTCTTCACCGCGCCAGACACCCAAAACAAAGCGAGCCATAATAGCCTCGCCATGTGAAGCAACGCCTAGAAAGTTATCAACCTTATCTACAAGGTAAGACCTTTCGTTAAAATCAAATAATGGCATCAGATACGGTGTATTCAGCTCAATCCAAAGTGCAAACTTTGCTTGGGATGGTGTAAGTTGTACGTTCAATTTCATAATATGCTTCCGAAAATTAGCGATTGCGGCGATTCAATACCATTTGTACAAGCACCCAAAATGTGCCAAAGACAAGTAAACCGTATACCCAAGGCATAGCTTTGTTAAATATCCACGCTGAGCGGTCTTCATCACTCTGTAAGTCGGACCAACTTAAATTACCGATGCGTTCATCGTTTTTAAGACGTTCACTGTCAGCAATTGCCGCCGCTGCAGCATCTCTTTCTTTAGCTGCGACATGCTCAGTTCTCTGCTGCTCGGTCATATTCGATAAACTAAGTTGCTCATAAATACCGGCCAAAAAAACAACAACAATGACTGCGAAGATTATCTTTAACATGGCTTTCATCATTTACACCCTATTTTTTTGTCCAAAAAAAGCGGCTCAGGGCCATCGGAACTGCGAAGAAATACACCACCGCAATGACAACTGAAAACAACTCGTTGTAACCACCCACGCTACCGCGTAGCAGGCCAGTGGTTACAAAATACAGCGTAGAGTATGTTACGAGCTGTACAATCAGCTGCTTCCAGGTCAACTGATTTTTAATGTTCAGAGCTGGCTTTTTGTGTTTTGTGTTGATGGCCGCTGTCCACATATTGAACAACACATAAACAGAAATGATCCCAATTGGGACTATCCATCCGAATGCGGAAGTATTGGGGTACTGCATAATGGCCAGCAGAAGCGCGACAGCAGCAACGCCGAATACCACCAGTCCTGCTTTTGGGCCAACCTGCAACAGTTGTTCTTTGTTCATGGTTTTTCGTCCTTTTCGTTGATAAATTTGTGTTCGCCAGAAGCGAAAGCTAACTGGTCAATTCTTCGTACCATACTTTTGTACCGGCCTTACTAAGCTTCACGTCATTTATATAGCCGCCTGACGCTTCCGATACAGTTTCAATGTTGATGACACGTACTGGATTTTTAGAAAGCCAATCGTTTATTTGTTGAACCGTCTGCTTACCGGTGAATATCTCTACCTTGATTTGTTTGGTCGCTATTTTATATACGCCTGCGCCACCACCATGCAGTTGTTCAATGGCCAACCGCAAACACTGCAGCGCACTCTCGTTCTCTGGTGTTTTTTCCAGCGTGTGGTAATGACCAAGCGCTGTGATCACGTTCTCTAATGCGGTCATACTCATGTTCACGTGGTCCTATTCATAGTGTCTGGGGTTGCTTGTGATCCAGTAGTAGCCACAGCAACGGCACGTATGCTGAGTGTCACCGTCACCGATATACTCACTGTCAGCAGAACTGTGCGGGCAGCATTCCTCCGGCGCAAGGTTCGGATACTCCGCTAATGCTTTTTGCATTTCTTGCTGGTCAAAAGCGATAGCTTTCTGAACCCACTCGGGGAATGACTGGCTGGTCAGTTCTTGACCTAAGCTTGCCCTTCCAGCTAACTGATTAAGCCAATCTGCGGTGTTTAACAAAGCATTGTTGTTATCAAGTGAATGTGGGCCAAGCAACTTCAATTCGTCTATGATTTTTTCAATCTTTGGCCACAGCTTTAAGGCATCCGAATGTAATTCGCGGATACGCGCATCTTTCTGTTCTTGTGTTAATTCTTTCATTGGGTTTCCCTTACTCGCTAACCACTGCTGGCTCAGCGTTTGAATGCTCAACAAAAGCGCCCAGGGCTTCCCCGATTTTTAATAGGGCTTCTTTCTGCTGTTGATTCACGGTGCCGCCTGCGCGTTCCTCTAAAAAGTCCCGATGCAACAGATTGCACAAGGCATACGCATCAGATGCAGACAAAGTTAGCTGTACGGTGCCTAAATCAACACGACTGCCAGTACCGATAATGTGCTTAGATAGTCCCATGTTCTGTTGCCTGCTCGTTAATCGTCATTTAAACTGTCGTAATCCAAGCTTTCTGGATACAACTCTGCCAATGGGTCTATAGCTTCCTGGATTTTCTCTACAGCTTCAGAAATCTCAAGCAGCTGATCACTGATGCCATTTAACAAATCAAACAAATCTTCGACACACCGGCCTCGCTCGCCTTGATTGATAACCCTCAGAGATAACTGGTGCAGCTCCAGCAAATCGTTTCTCAATGACGCATCACCCTGATCTCTGAACTCAGAGCGCAACCTATCAACAGCATCAACAGCCCTTAGCAGACTGGTTGTGTCGTAACTATCTGGAGATAAACGCCTTGATTCTTCATCCGTCAAATTTTCTGCCATGATCACCGGTTTCCTGTGCTTAAGATTGCCATTTATCACGCAGCTGCTTCATGACCTCACTGCCATCAAACCCTTCGTCATTCATCCAGCGAGAAGGCCACAGCTCATGAGCCACACAACCGGCAATCGCAATTTCTGCATGAGCACGGTTTTCTGAGTCCAATTTGTACAGGTTCTGCACGTTAAAGGGGGTGCCGTATTCCATTGACAGCAGCAGCTGCGCTGCCGTTTCAGAACCTGAGCCGGAATGTTCGATGGCTTGGCTGGCCAGATGATAAGCCGATTTTCCGCGAGTGCTGTTCGCTAAAACGGCGTCTCTTTTTGCCGCTTCTTGCTGTTCGTATTCTTCGTAGGTCATGTTTGGGTTCCTCAATCCGTGTGTAAAAAATAACCGCCGATGTCAGTGTAATGCAATAGCGGCTAAAGTCAACGCATTAGCGGATATTGTGCAACAATAAATCGGGGGCTGTTTTGAGGGTTTGGGGGAAAGTCAGAAAATTGGTTATCGGATCGTTACCTCGTTTAACATAACATCCGTTATCGGCTCCCCGCCCCACTTCCGGCGAAGTGGTCATTTTTTGGGGACCAAGGCAGCGGGCGCGGCCTTGGGATCACTATACCGGCGCGGGCCGGTGGCGGCAACTTTCGCTTGCGAAAGGTTTGGCCATTTGACAGCACCGGCATTGGCCACAATACTGAGGTGTCGGCTTTCCAAACGACGTTCCCAGCAACCCCGTCAAGCACCCACTTGGCGGGGTTTGTTTTTTGCTATCAAAACAGCGCGCCTGGTTCGCTCCGGATTCTTGTTTTTGCCATCACTTGGGGCCGAGCTCGTCTCGCTCGATGTGAATTTTTGCTATCAAACTCGCGTCACCCTTACCACTCAAATTCCGGCCAGTCTCGTGCATCACCAATAAACACATCAGGATGGATCACCCCTGGCCTGAATGGGACGTTGGAGCGGGATATAATGGTGTACATGGTATCGAATGTTTCCAGAAGCTTTGGCAAGGCTGGTAATCTCTCCTTTGACGGAAGCCCAATAAAATAGCGGCATCGACTATCTAACACACTGTCAGTCTGTTCATATGAATTCCCGCCAATCCTGCCGATCCATTGAATAACCTCGTCTGCTGTATCCGGCATCGCTTGACGGATCGCTGTTTCAAGATGGTATTCCAGTTCAAACATGATGGCTTGATCGAGCTTATTGGTTGGCACAAATGCCAGCGCCTGACGTAGAACCCCAACTTGCGCAATTAAGACTGGCCACAGGATGTCAACACCATAAATGCGATAGCGTTCGTTTGCACTATCGCCTCTGAATTCTTCCATACGCTGGCCGGAATAGGCTTTGCGTACATCAAAGGCCAAGCTCAATACAAAGCCCTCTTTGTCCGAGATCACACAGCTCTCTTCCACAACCCGATGAATGAATTCATGAAGCCTGCGAAGGGTGTCAAAGTCTCCCCAAAGGGCTAGTCCGGCATGATTGGGAGTCTGTCTAAATTCCAGCATATTGCTCCTATTGACGTTCAGGTAGTTGTTTCAAGTGGCCAAAGCGGGGCTTCTGTAGGTGCAGCGGCTGCAGTCGTTACGTATTAAAGTTTCACCCGCAGTATTAAAGTATCATCCAGACATTGCAAATCAATGAGTTATTGCCGAACTGGCCCCATGTTCAGGCATTCAGAGTGATACTTTATTTTTTAGAAGCTCAATAGGTGCGCGGCTTTCTGGCCAATTCAGGATGAGACTTTAATATTCACCAATTGGAGCAGTTATCATCAAAGATAAATTATCACGGATGATAACGACAACCAGCACATAGCAAGTTTCTTTATATACCAAGTTACTTTACCTATTAGGCAGTCCGGTGCATTTGCTATCAAAACCCCGCGCCTGGTTCGCTCCGGATGCGCGTTTTTGCCATCACTTGGGGCCGAGTTCGTCGCGCTCGATGTGAATTTTTGCTATCAAATCTGTATCACCCAAAAGGTATGATACAAAACGTATGATACGAAACAGGCACTACACACTGCTGCCACCGAATAGCGCCTGACAAAATAGATGTAAAGTGGATGCGCCTCTAGGCCGCATCCTTGCAGCGCCCGCTGCTGGTAAATGACAAAATAGTTGTAAAATGCAACGCTTGCCGGATGCCTGCCACGGTAAAAAAGTGACAAAATAAACCTAAAATCAAGCGTGGTTTTAGTCTCATTTGAGCTATAAGCAAAACGCGGCAACAAACCTAACCCATTGAAATACCGATTGTGGCCGTCACTCTTTAGGCTCAAATGATACTAAAGATGGCAACCAGCCTTACCAAACTATTTTGTCACGCTTTAGGTTTATTTTGTTCATTTTAGAATTATTTTGGCCTTCAGTAGATCGGTATATTCGAGCATCAGCGATTCCCCCTCTGGCCGGATCATTTGGCGGCAGACCGGCACATTACTTATGGCCACCTGTTCGCCGGTGTCGAGTTCAGCAAGGATCAGCCCCCACGCGCAGCGTTCCCAAGGCAAGATAAAGGTTGATGTATCGCGCAGTGCTTGCATGGCGCTCCTGCTGCCTTGCAGTGCAGACAGGCTCAATTGCTCTATGGCTGTTGCTTCTTGATGAAAACGCCAAACCTGTGCAGTACAGGCCAGTAAGATAGTGATGCAAAGGATGGTAAAAGGTCGCATGTGATTCTCCAGTTCGGACTTACCTACTAAAGACTGACCTTTTAGAAAAACTGGACATTAAACACAAAAAGATAGCAAAAAATTCAGCTGCAGCGGTTGGCCAGGTCAAAATATGCTATCAAAATTGCGCGACCGGCAGCTGCTCGATGCGAAAAAATGCTATCAAAATAAAAAAGCCGGTTGGGAACCGGCGACGCCTGCCTAGCGTTGCGTAGATTGTACCAGAAACTGTTACTGATCAGTCAGGATAAAAGTACAACGTGGGTTTGCGCTGCCACTGCAGCTTATTGGCCAATAGGAACTGGTGTACTTGTTCGGCGCTATCGTAGATCTGCAGCTTGCCTGCAAGCTGGCCCTTGAGTTTGTGCACCAGCCAGTTGCTATTGATTGGGCCGCTTTGAAAAACCACACTGCCGATATACTGGCCATTCTGAAAAATCTGGTATGTGCACTGCCGGTAACTTGCTTTGTTCATACAAGACTCGCCAACTCCGACTGTCGTGATGCCAGACTGGCCATCGCTGCATGAGCAGCGTTATATGGTAATGAAAGCATGAGTGAACTACTGTTCCTGTTGTTTGCGCTGGCCCCAAAAGTCCGGCTCAAACTGGTAATCCAGATCGAGTTCTAACATAAAAAAAGCCCCGCCTTGTGGGCGGGGCTTTAAAAACTTCGTTGCCTTAGTTTTTAGCGGCGTTGTCTTTACGCGGCTTCAGCCGAATGTCTTTGATAGACAACTTGCCCAGCTTCACTTGACCGATCTCAATCTCGGTCTCATTTCGCCAAACAAGTGCCATCGCTAACACCACGACCACAGCCAACAGACCCAACAAAAAATACATGGTATTTTCCATCGTGTGCTCCTGATTGTCGTCGTCGCGGGTGCAGGGTGCTCTGGGAGTGACACCACACACAAGATCGCACTATTGATACTAATGCGAGTCACCACGACAAGTTGAAGTTCCCGCTTGCCTAAGCCCAGCGCTGCCGCCACAGCAGCCGCAAGCGGACCCTAGAGGGTGAGTTTCCCCACCCTATTACTACTCTCTCAAGCAGCAGTGATAGGGTGACTTTACGTGGTTCTGCGTACCAATGATCGGATGTTATCACAGTTCAGAAAAAAATTTGGACCGTGCATAAAATAAAAAACCGCCGTGGTAGGGGCGGTTTTTTATTTTATGCTCAGCGCGTGGCGGGCGCTTTGCATGGTGACTCGCATTAGTATCGTTTTTAATATTACACCACATTTAGCAAATGATAAACACGTATATGTGTTTTAAATCACGCAAATCAGTTCTTCATCTGCTCTACAAGGGCTTTCGCATTTGCTTCTGCAGCGGCCTTTTCGGCACGTTTAGCGGCCAACATTTGCAGCCTTTCAGCCACGCCAGCATCTGACGCATACCGCACAGCAAGATTGATGCGATCACTATAACGCCGGTCAATAGAAAGCTCTATATGTTGGCCATTCTTCATAAAATAGGTATAGCGCCGCCACTCCCAGGACTCCCAGCCATCTTTCAATAGCGCAGCCTGCAGGGCATCTGCACTGGCCTCTGACAGCGCCACCTGAATTGAGGCATAACTTAAAGCATCCAGCGGCATTTTCCTCACATCACCGGTAAGCCGCTCTTGGTTTTCGATGTTTAAGTGATTATCGCCATTCAAGCTGACGGAAATTTCCCCCACCTCAACACCCAAGAGCTTTCCCTTGTTGCTCCCTGCGCACTCCATGCTGTAATGCGTTACCTCACAAACATTCAAACCTGCGGCTTTAGCGTCAGCAGCACTGCCTGGTACACGCAATCCCTCAAAAACACCAACGGTATCAGGCAGCACATTACTAATCTTGCTGCTATCAGTCGGCTTTGGTGCCTGTACTTGCTTATCATCCCCCCCGGACATTGACCACAGCGCAATCGCAATTGCAGCATAGCCAGCCACCATAAATTTTTGTTGTCTATTTAACGCCACAGTTATTACTCCCTTAACACCATTCCGCTTTTGCTTTTTCAACAAAAGCTGGCTTAACCATACTGAGGTTATGGATAACACTTTTGCCAGCCAGCAAATTTTTGATGGTTTGTTTGTCCTTTGTGTCCATTTTCTGCACCGACTGAAAATCGCTAAGTTTTAACGATCTGTTGGCTCTGGCCAGTACAGTAAAATGCACCTTTTCAACAGCTCGGCACAATTCTCCACTACACAACGGGCACTTGCCTGCCGGGTAGTTCTTCAGCATCTGCCCCCACCAAACTTTGCGGCATTTTCCCGCGCAGGCGAACTCAGGCAGCTCTGCCAGTTCGTCAAAAGTAACATGATACGGTGTATCAACAATGATCATCCCCTACCCCTTCAGCAAGCCACACACGCAGCTCGTCGTAACATTTATTACCAAAATTATCTAACGCGATCCATTGTGCGGGCGTCCATTCTTGAAACAACTGGCGTAGTGAATCTAAAGATGTAATCCCCTCCCGAACCAAGTTATTGCGCAATCGGGTAGACATGCCAGCCATCCAACTATAATCATGGCCCCGACCTGACCCCTTCCAAATCTCACCATAACCAGCCTGATACGACATAATGCACCATGCAGCAAACGGGATCTCAGTCTGGCCACTCAACCAACGCCGTACCGTTCTATCAGTCACGCCTAAAATCCGCATCAAATCACCAGCTTTCCAGCGAACCATCACAAGCATTGTTTCTAGCTCGTCTGTTGTCGGCGCAGTCCAACCCTCTGCCACTGGCAAGAAACACGATTCACGAATAGAGACTGTTGGTTTTACGCCATAAATAGCTTGAGTTTCCATTGCATCACCTCTTATCAAAGAAAGGGGGCTGTTAAACCAGCCCCGACCACAACGGGTTACAGCCAGCCCCGTTCCGCAAACGAAACAATATCTGGATTACCTACAACAAAGTGATCCAGAACCCGAATATCAACCAGTGCCAAAGCTTGTGATAAGCGCTCTGTAATAGCCCGATCCGCACGGCTTGGCTCTGCAACACCTGACGGGTGATTGTGCGACAGAATCACTGCTGCAGCGTTATACGACAGCGATTTTTTGACTATTACACGTGGGTAAACCGCAGCACTATCCAAAGTGCCTTTTGAGACCGTTTCGTTTGCCAGCAAACGGTGTTGTGAGTCCAGAAAAAGACAAACAAAGTTTTCTTCTTCCAGTGTTGCCAGTTGCAGGCGCAGATAATTACGTACTGCATCAGGGTCATTGAACATGACCTGATCTTTACGCAGATAGCTGTCTAAGATGTTGATTGCTGTTGCAACAATCAGTTTTTCGTTTTCAGTCATCGGGATAACTCCGGTATTGACCTTGGCAACTTGCCCGGCCTTCGATATATATTATCGGACAAAATGTCCGAAAAAGCAATAAAAAGATAGCAAAAAAACAAATTTATTTTTGTTTAACGCTTTAAATGATTGCATAAATGAATTTTAAGAAGTAGCTTATAGTGAATTTGCTATCAAAAAGGTGATCATTTTATGGTGTTAACTTTGAGACCAACTGAAGAACAGCAGCGCTTACTTGAGAAAGTGCAGATGTTGTTTAATGAGCCTGCTTTAACAAAATCTATTTTTGCGTGTTGTGCGGATTACTTAAAGCTGCGGACGGCAAACGCAAAGCTGGAACAGGATCATAAGGCTCTACAACGTCGGTATGAGGAACTTTTGAATACCACCAGTCAGTATGTTTCTGCTCAAGATCAGTTACGCGCAACGGTTCTGCAGCATCAGCAAAAATGATGGCAAAAAAAAGCCTCGATGCAGTGCTGATCGAGGCTTTTTGCTATCTAATTATAGCGGCCGGTCGCAACCTGGCGCGTTAATTTGCTATCGTCCAACACTCTTACGTCTTGCTAAACCATCAGCCTGAATTGCAGGCGCTTGTTGTTGTGACAGCTCTTGTTGCTGATCTAACACTGCAGTTTTCTCCTGTTGGCGACTAATTGCCAATGATACAGCAGCTGTGATCTGGCGCTTTAAGCCATCTTCACCGAGCAGCGATTGCTTGGCCAAGTCGTTAAAATCTGTAAGTGCTTTACCGTGCTGCCCTTCAGCTTCGCCCATTGCGAAAATTGGCAATACAGCATGTCCACCAACAGCCTCAGCAGCTGCTTTTGATTTAACCCGGCCTGTGTTGATGAAAGGCGGCTTTGCTTCCAACGCTTTATCATCATCACCAGCAATCAATATTGGTTTGTCTGGATATGTTTCGCGCAGCACTTTGGCAACGGCTGGCAGATTGCCACTATCAAAAGCCGCGATCACAGGAACCCCACGAACTTCGGCAAGCGTTTTTGCAGTCGCATAACCTTCAGCAACAATAATACAGTCGGCATTGGCCAATGCTGTGACGTTTGGCTGTTGTTCGGCATCCCCTACAGCCACACAAAAATTACCGTCTTTTCTGCCTCCACTGGCAAATCGTTTGCTGCCGTTTGGCTGTATGGCCTGCATTTGCCAAATTTGGCCATTTACATCTTGTGCAGGCACTAACAATTCACCAGCAGTGAAAATAATCGCTTCCGGGTTTTTTTCGCGGAGTGATTTCAGTTCTTTATAGTCATTACCAATCAAAATTTGTGGTTCTGTTTGCAGTTCCAAACCAGCCGGGACTAGTCTTAAATGTTGTCCACCAACTTCTTTAGCCGCTAAATATTGATGGTTGTCTGGTACTGGTGGGCACTTTTCCCAAAGTGTCGTCAGTGCCTGGCTGACTTTTTGTTGTTGTTCGGCTTCGGCTTTTTCGCGTGCTGCTAACTTTGTTGCAGCTTCAGCCTGTAGTGCTGCCCGTTCTTCATCACTGAGCGAGTACCCTTTGGACTTCCAACGTACTTCCTGTTGTGTCCTGTTGTTGATAGCGTAACCCGCAGGATGGCCATCAGAATGACAAACATACATGCCGCTTTTTTCAGCGCCCTTGTCACCGGTAACTTTAATACGCTGTTTACTGCCATCCATCACCGGATGATCACCGTCAACAGTTGCGCCTAAGCTCCGTAAAACGTCGGCAAATTCTTCGCGGGGTGACATTGTTGGTGCAGGTTGCTGGGCATCTGTTCTTAGATATTGGCGCAGTTGCTGCAGATCGCTGCTTTGGTCTGCATACCAACATTTTTGAGCCTTATCCCATTTTGCCCCAGCCGATTTAGCTGCTTCTCGCTCACTATAGGGCACAACCAGATATGTACGCTGTTGTTCTTCTTTAACGGCTGGTGTTTGCTGTGTGTTGACTGACTCAGTAGGCATCCATTTTTCAAGCTGTGCTAAATCAGATCCCTCCGGGGCATACCATGATTTTTTTTGGCCGTCCCATTTTGCACCCGCAGCCTTAGCTGCTTCTTTTTCAGAAAATGGAACGTCTAAATAGACCCGTTCTGAGCTGGGTTGTGATTGCAGCGCTGGCTGCTCTGGTGTAATGCTTGTTTGTGAACTTGGCAATTTAACCTCCGCTGTCGGCGTCGTTAATTTGTTATCGTAGATCTCAACTTGTTGGCGTACCGCTTCTAGTGTGCTTCTGGTCAGCTCTAAATCTGCCAAGGCGCTGAATGTGCCAATACATTGAGTTTGGCCATCATGATCAGAGACAAACAGACCTAACAACTGGGCCTGTTCAATGTTGGCTTCGTTGTAGATTTTGCCTTGTTCTGTTTCAGTAACAGTGAGGGGCTTCCAATGCGTTAGGCCATTCCACTCTTTAGCATCCGGCACAGCAAAACCTTGCGTTTCAGGGATAGCCCTGTGCCAGCGTTCTTCATATTGTGCATGGGTCATACAATCGTTTTTTGCAAAAACAATACCCAATGCCAAGTCGGCAATGGTATCAGCCTTACGCTCTGCTGTGGCTTGATCTCTATATGATGATGATAACTCTGTACCACCGGCTGACCGAACAATGTAGTCTCCGGCTTTTTCACCATCAAATACCGCTTCTTCTGCGGTCAATCGTTCTACTTTTGGATGTACGGGATGCACGGTATCCAAAATGTTTTTAGCGGTGCCTGTTGCTGCAGAAAGGGCAATGTTCAGGTTATCTATAGGTTTTTGAAAATATAAAACATCCCCAATAGTGTTATCAGGTTGCAAGGCAACATCAATAAACAGGTAGTCATCATCGCGCCGGAAATGTACATGCATCGTGCCGTCCTCTTTTTTGTCGATATAGGGCACTGCGTTGAATTTTTCCCCTGTTGTTGTCAACTGGTGCCAAGTTTCATAGGCTTGCCGGTTTTCAACTGGCCCGCCTAAAAACTCCTGCAGATTCTTGGCCTCAGCTTCAAACCTTTCCTCTCGCTTAGCTTTAACGCTTAGTGCATCTTCCAGTTTGTCAGAGATCAGCACTATGTCGTCATGAGGCCAACCCAATTGCTTGCCAGGACGAACGACTTTACCCGCAACGGACGTCATCATTTCACCATCACGTATGTTGATCATTGTTTGGACTGGTAAGAGTTCGCCATCAGCTGCGCGATATTCGACGTCAGCACCACGGCCAGCCGGGGCGCTTGCGTCTCGGTTCAGTGTGGCTGTAACACCCAATGCAGTCGCTGCATTCGTAATACGTTCAAAGTTTGAATACGGCAAGTGATGGCCGTGTGCGTCTCTGTCTTCTGCGTACCACATAATCGCCTGCAATTGCTCGTGCACTGAAACTGGCGCTAAAGATGGCAGAACAACGCCGCTATAATTGGCCTCCTGCATCGCTTGGGCTGTTTCTAATGCGTATTCGAGAACAGCCGTCTGAGTGAATTTATCAGCGGTCATTTTTGTACCCTCAAGGCGTTGGCCATTGAGGTTTGTAGCGGCCTTTGCTTCGCTCACAACAATATCAGTCGTGACAGGGAGCAACTTTTCATTGTGGCTGTAAGTGACAATACAATTGCGAGGGTCATTGTCGGCGCTGGTTAAAGTTGCAGTGCACCCTTTTTCTTTGGCTATGGCTTCCAAGTTTTCCCATACTTGATGGGGAGTGGTGCCGGGATATTCTAATGACGCCATGAGTAGCTTTGTGTTCTGCAAATCATGGATATGGTCAATTTGTGCCTGTGTACTTTGTTGCTGCTGTACTTGCTGCTGCTCAAAAGCCAAAACAAAGTTATGAATTTTTTCAGCATCTGCGGCAGCTCTAAAAATTTCTAACGGATCTTCTTTTAAAGCTTTAACCCAGCTTCCAACATACGCTGCGTGCTGTTCTGGATCGTGACCAATGCCCAGCTCGTCGCCAAGCATCATTGAAGATATTTCAGCTCTAAGTTCTTCTTTGGCGTAACCCTCAGACCCAAACGGGTTTGATAGGTCACGGTCTAAACGGCTCGCGTGACCAGTCCAATGCCCCAGCTCGTGAAGTGCCGTAGCATAGTAATTTGCAGCTGATGCAAACTGGCTAGTTTCTGGCAAGTGAATACTATCGGTACTTGGGCGGTAAAATGCTCTGTTATCGCCATCGTGGCGGATCTTGGCCCCGGACGCCGATAGAATATGTTCAGCCCTCATAATGGCGTCCCATTGAGGTTCTTTTTCTTGGCGGGGCGGTAATCCGTCGATTTGTTCAGCGTTGAATACTGTTGCGTAAAATACGCGTGGACTGTCGAGTTTAACGATTTCTTTTACAGGTTTCCCTTCAGCATCTTTTACAGGTTTACCTGCATCGTCTAGCTTTTGCCGTTCTTCTTCAAACTTCCAGTATTGTACCTGCGTACCACTCTCACCTTTGCGAACTTGAGCATCAAGTGATTGCGCTTGGTTATATGTCATCCAGCGGTTGTCATCATAACCTTGTGCCATCAGATGCAACGCGTTAATCCCTTTATACCGGTTTCCAGTTGTTGGGTTCATTGGCATAAAGCCACCGGTCCCCGGCTCCCAAGGTTTTTGCCAAGGCGCTGTGCCAGCTTCTAACTGTTCGATAAGTCTTGTTGCTACTTTTTCCGCAAACGATTGTTTCTTATCCATTGGTGAATCCTTAATACGAAACTGAGCATCGTCACTGGCCGGGAATGTTTTTAATTCCCGCTCACCGCGTTTGATACCGTCCGCAATTGCTTGCGCCTCAACACGTAATTCATGGATCGTTAGGGGGCGGTCAGAGAGGCCGGATGCTCGGAGTGTTTTTTGAAAAGTCGCTCGGACTTGATCCCAGGCGCGAGATAAAAAGCTGCTTTCTTTTTCAGCAACGAAAGCAAAGACTTCTTCTGCACGCTCTAAGGGAGACTTCTGAGCGTAGTGTTTATTTACTTGGTCCCAGACAGGTTTTAACGTCGGTTCGTTTTGCGTCGCCAAAACGCTAGTGAGCAAATCGCGTTTTTGATCCGGCGTAAAAGTGTTAAGTCCGTAGTGTCCGAGCAATTCATGTCTAATGGTTCGCTTGGCTGCTTCTTCGTTATCCAAATTGGAAGCGACAAGGGTGATGAATCGCTTGGCGGGGTGATAGGCTCCTTCGATGGGGAACCCAAGTTTTTCGATGGATGCGTTTGGACCATAAATATCTTCCTGCTTTGCTTTAATATAGGGCAGTACATCAAAATTGCCGTTGAACGACGCCACAAAGTCATCAAAGACTTTTTGCACCGCATCAACAGACAGTCCTTTTTCACTCATGATGCAGACTCAGCATCAATAGCACTGACCAACGCGTCAGCTTCTGACAGTGCATCCTCTTTAAAAGCGCCTAACCGCTCCGCTTCATCTGGATCAAATGGCACCTGCAAGCCGGGGGTTTCGGCATCCAATAATTTAGCGGCTAAAACGTCGCTATCCGGGTCCGGCAACACAACTACGTTATTTGTTTCGTTCATGGTTTCACCTTTGGCGGTTGGCTATAGTTGGGTTTACCCGCAACGTCCGGGTAAGTTTGTTTGCAGTTGGGGAATCCACTACATCCCCAAAAAAAGGTCCGAGGCTTCTGGCCGGGTCTGCGGATCAGACCTGAGCCACAAGCCATACATTTATGTAACTCTGAGGGTTTGGCCGCTGTTTTTTTTGTAAGAACTGGTTGGCCTTTATTGTCTTCAAAAGAGGCTTTACAGCCTGCGTCATAGCCTGTACAGCCCCAAAAATCGCCTTTGCTGCCGCGTATTTTGCGCAGTGCTTTGCCACATTCTGGGCACGGATGCGCCTTAACTTGCAGACCGGGCAAACCGTTGGTTTTAATGTTTGCGACTTGCCCTGTGATGTACTGCATCAGTGTTGCGACAAACTGATTACATTCCATCTCGCCTTGTTCGATTTGTTGCTGCTGCGCGTGCCAAATCGCGGTCATGTCTGGGTACTTAGCTTCATCTGGCAAAACTTTGTAATAAGCCCTGGCTAATTGAGTGCTGATCACCGCTTTGCCCTTTTCTTCTAAAAAGCCTTTATCGAACAAGTTTTTGATAATGCTATCGCGGGTGGCTGGCGTTCCAATGCCGCCATGCTCACCTTCTTTGCCTTTATCTTTTTCAATCAGTAGGGCTTTTAGTTCCGGGTCGCGTACATACTTCGCAACGCGTGTTAAGTCACTTAGTAGCGTTGCGATGGTGTAACGCGGTAACGGTTTTGTCTCGTTTTTCAACATGATGCACTGGTTACAATCGCCCTCTTGTCCTTGCTGCAGATTTCGAAGGTCCAGACTTAACGCGTCTTCATCCCCAGCCACTTCATCATTGCCTTGGTCGTTTCGATACAATACTTTCCAGCCGGGTTTCACAGTGATGTTAGAGCGGCAAGTAAAGCTGTGGCTCTCGCAGGTAACTACAACATCTGTCTGAACATACTCATGCTCTGGAAAAAACTGTGCGACGTAAGCACGCGCAATCAGCATGTAGATTTTCTGCTCTGCGTCTGAAAGCCTGCCAAAGTCTGCAACTGTTTCTGTGGGGATGATTCCGTGGTGCGCGGATGTTTTGGCGGAGTTAAAAGCACGGCTTTTGATCGCCGGATTAGCAGACTTAGTTGCGCCAGCTAATACCGGGGCGGTCTGGCCAATCGCATTGAGCACTGCAGGGGCTGCGCCGTGGTGTTCATCATTGAGGTATTGGCAATCAGATCGGTTGTACGTGATCAGTTTGTGCTTTTCACGCAATGCCTGGCTGATGTCTTTCACCTGATCTGGTTTGAAACCAAATTTGCGGCTAGCGTCAGCTTGTAACTTCAGCAGGTTGTAAGGTAGTGGTGGTGACTCGCGTTTATTGGTCGATTTAACCGATGTTGAGACTGCTAATTTTTGGCCGCATTGTTCGGCTATCTGTTCAGCGCGAACAACATCCAACAGCCGCCCTTTTTCATCAACCTGATCACTATCAATAGCGCGATATTTGGCTGTAAAGTTAATACCTGCAAAGTTAAATGTGCCCTCAACAACATAGTAATAACTTTTGGTATGCGACTCGTGTTCCAAGTCTCGACGGACGACTAACCCCAGTATCGGCGTCTGTACGCGGCCTACAGATAACACGCCCTGCAACCCAACACTTTGCGCGGACAGTGTATATGCTCGCGTCATGTTGTACCCGTATAATTGGTCGCCAACAGCGCGGGCCAAAGCAGCTTCAGATAACCCCTTAAATTCGCTGTTTGGGCGCATACTTGCCAATGCGCGTTGCACTGGAACCAAGTTGTTGTCGTTGATTAATACGCGCTGTACCGGCTTTTGATAGTTGAAATAGGTTAGTAACTCGTCAATGAGTAATTGACCTTCTGCATCTGCGTCCCCTGCATGGACACAGCTTGTACTGCGTTTCAGCAGATCTTTAATAACATTGACCTGTGCTTTTTTGTCCGGTGTTATTTTCATTTCCCACGGAATAAATGACATCGGCAATTGGTCCATGCTCCAACGGCCATAACTGGGGTCATAGTCCTCTGGATCTTTCAATGCCAGCATGTGACCAAAGCACCAAGTCACAACATCAGCACCACACTCATAATAACCATCATTTTTTTTACCACCGCCCAGCGCATCTACGATAGCGCGGGCAAGCTCCGGTTTTTCTGCAATAAAAACTCTCATGCTAATCCCCTGTCAGTAGTGGCTGCACAACTTCAACAACTTGAGTTGCAGGCAGGACACCGTAATAGCGACCATCAAACGACACACCGCTGTAATCAGACATCAGCAGATATTCGTTATCGGTCAGTTGATAATCTGACAACCTGACAGCTGGCATGGGACGCCCTAGATTGTCGTGGCTATATGGTTTTGATTTTTCCAGCAGTTGCCCGTTGATCGTCACGCCATCCGGGCTGATACTCACAACATCGCCTTTAGCGGCTAAAATCTTTTTCATTAACTTGCCGTAGTTCCCTTCACAAAAACCAGCCGTGATGTAGTGGCGTTCCTTTGCAACCTTAAAAGCGGGGCTATTGGTCGGGCAAAACATGACTAAATCCCCTTTTACCGGTGTTTTATTGGTTGCCCAATACAAACCCAAGGGGTAGCTCACGGTTGTATTACCGCGTAAGCCAAGCGCAAATAATGCCGTTATTCCGAAAGCGCCACAGACGGCAGCAACAGCAAAGCGTTGTACCGGTCTCATAGCGTGATCCTTTCCGCCGATGGCGTATTGCTGGTGATGTAGAGTTTGTCGCTCTCAGCGGGTGCAGGAATTTTTGACCGTGCTTTAAACGTCTCGTCTTGGAAATAGAGTATTTGGCGGCCATAAATGGCCGGATAACCAGCAACATAGATCACCATGTCACCGCCCTCAGTGATCAGCGCACCGTCTTTTTTGGGGCCAGGCATACGCAAACATTCGTCATCTGTCAGTAACGGCCTGCCTGTCTCAGACAGCGTGACAGAGACATTACCCAACAACGCTGACACACGACGCCCGCTTGTGGTGATCTGCTCTTTAACGATGGTGGTTTGCCCGGTCAGCTTTGACAGGTACTGTGCTGTTTCTTGTCGGTTCGGTGGATAAGCATTCTGGACATGGCAGTTGGATGTAATCGTTTCATCGGGACCATAACCAGTTTCGCGGGACTTTAGCTGATTAATGTCCTGACAGATTAAGTAACATTTGATGCCGTAACCGGCGAGGAACGCTAACGATTCCTGCAGAATTTCTAATTTTCCAAGACTTGGGAACTCGTCGAGCATCGCCAAAAGCCGGTGTTTGTAATGCGCCTTTGGTGCACCATTTTCAAAATCCATTTTGTCCGCATTCAGCCGGATTATCATGTTAATCATGATCCGAACCAATGGACGTAAGCGGGCTTTGTCGTTTGGCTGTGTAACGATGTACAGCGATACCGGATTATCATGATTCATCAAGTCGCGCAGTTTAAATTCGCTGCAGGACACGTTCCGGCTGACAATTGGGTCACGAAATAAAGACAGGTAACTTTTTGCAGTAGACAGTACAGAACCGCCCTCCTCCTCCGGTCTGTCCATCATGTCCCTGCCTGCAGCGCCAACCACTGGATGGTTTTCATCACCCAAATGTTTGTACTGTGTCATTTCCATCCAAAGTTCAGCCGTTGACCGGTTTGGATCGGCTAGCATGGCGTCCACAGTCGCCAGCGTTGCGGTTCCCCCGTCGATTTTTGCCTTGTATAAAGCGTGCAAAATACATCCAACAAGCAGCGCCTGTGATGTCTTTTGCCAGTGGTCATTCAAACCTTTGCCGTCTGGGTCTACAATTAAGGTTGCAAGGTTTTGTACGTCACCCACTTCGTTTTCAGTGTTGATCCGGATCTCATCCAGCGGGTTCCATTTGATGCTGCCATGCGCTGCAGCTGGCTCAAACTTTAATACTTTATTTTTGGCGTGTTGTTGACGCCAACCGGACGTCAACGCCCATAGTTCGCCTTTCAGATCTGCAACTACAGTGCTGTGCGGCCATGAAAGAAGTGTGGGAATAACAAGACCAACACCCTTTCCTGAACGTGTTGGCGCGTAGGTTAAAACGTGTTCCGGGCCATTGTGCCGTAGATAATGCAATATCCCTTTTTTATCTAACCAGCCACCGACATAAACACCGTTGTCTGCTAAGAGACCAGATGTCATGATGTCTTTTTTGTCCGCCCAACGGGCTGAACCATGCAGGTAATGATTAGCCTTCGCACTGTTCGCCTGTATCATTTTGGTAATTAAAATACCTGTCAGGCCAACACCGGCCACCATGATCCCAATCGAACCACTGCGCATGAATGGATCAGGCTGTTCTGTATACCAGCGACTGGCCCAAACCAAGATGTCCCACGGCCAATAGATACCGTTGTAATTCGGCCCCAGGATTGGGTCATACCGAAAACTAGCGGCAAAGTGTTGTGTACTGGCTGCTAACGCACCAAGCACAGAGCCAGCCGCCAAAAAACCGTGTAAACGACTTTTCTGCTTTTTCTCTCTGATCTGCGGTCCTACCGCGTTGTTGCGATTTTTTAAGTTCATCTTGAGCGACCTTTATTGGTGACAACCCCGGTTTTACTGATCTGCACTTCAGCCCCCACTTTGAGACGTCGTAACCGACCAGCTGTTTTTGCATCCACAGCCATAACCAACACTTGTTGGTCTTTGGCTAAGAGGGCCAGCGATACACCGTCCACTTGCCGGATGCCCTGATATACAGCAGTGCCGGAGTCAAATTCAGTATATCTCCTGTGTTGCGATATATCGAATACTTTATTACGTGTTTCGTTTCTTTCGTTAACGTATTTATCAATCGCTGCACGGGCGCTATTTTTCACTCCATCCCCAGTAGCGGGCCGTCGCACGATGTGATCTCGCTGGGTTTCTTGCTGTCCCACGAGACCAGAAACATCACCCGGCAGTAACACCTCAGTTCGGTTGGCGTCGAAAACCAGACCGCATGAGGACAGCTGTCGCAAGCGGTTCTGGCTAGTGGGCGGCGGTTCGGTTCCAACTGCTGCAACGTGAAGCTGCTGTACAGTGGTTCGTCTTCCGACTCCGTTTGATGTTCGTTTGTCTGGATCTCCGCTGGTAGTAACGCCGGTTCGCTTGGCTGGTCCAGCACGGCCAACATCGCGGCTAAGTCCGCTTCGTTCTGGTTTGGTTCGCTCATAAGTTTCCTTTGATAGTGGATTGTTGATATATGCCAGCCGTAGCCGTTCCATTTCTGGATCAGCAAAAGACACAGCAACTTTGTGTTGTGCGGCACTTTTTGCGACTGCGGTTTTAAACTTGTCGTCACCGTCAACGCGCAAGTGAGGTCCGAATTTGTAGATTGCCATCTGCAAACCAGCTAGTAGGCCATTCGTTGTAGGCCACCGGCTAATATGCAGTGTCTGACCGTTGTCACGGATAGGTGTATTAGAGACGTTATAAACAAGAGAGCCTTTTGATGTTACCGAGTTGATCGGCGCACCTGGCACCTGTCCGGCTTTGCTTTGGCCATCATCCCCGTAGAGGCTGTTTTGGGGGATCACTGTGCGTGCTTTTCGCTTCCTGAGCATTTCAGCAGCTGCGCTACTTCCAATGACAGCCTGTTGCTTCAGCCAATCTTGCCAAGCTGGCCGTGTGTACAACCGATAAGTATCTTGCCGCTCTTTTTTAGCTTTTGCGCTGGCATTGGCCAGCCCTCTTTGCAGATCTGCGTTAATTTGTTTTCGCGCAAGCTGGCGTACTAATGGGTTAGGCACCAGCCGCAGCAACTGACGTTTCAACTTCGCGCCATCTTTAAGGCGGCTCACCTCTTTGGCATGATCTGCGCTTATGCGCGACAGGCCCGCTTTACGCTGCAGTGCGTATGTATGACGTTGTTCTGTATAGAGTGCATAGAGATCGCTCGCCATTGGCCCTTGCAAGGGCTTTTCTGTGTATTGCTGCGTGTTCTTTGGCAGTGGCGTTGCACTAGGTTGGTAAGCCCCCAACCGCTTTTCAAGCGCCCCCTTTGACATCGTGCGGTCAATGTTACTAGCTTTAACCGCCACAACATCATCAGTCACGATTAAGCCAGCCCCTTGCGGCTTAATCTGCAAACCTTTAGCTGCCAGTGATCGGTGAAGTTGTTCCCATGTTTCGGCGGATTGTAGTACTGGCAGCACTTCGCGGGCGTAACTCAGTAAGCTCTGTACCCCGGCCATATTTTCCATGTCATCGGCCCTGTTTTGTCCAGGGGTTTTGACGTTGCCGTGGTTCACTTTTTCTAAACCGTGTTTAGCTTCTAACGCGATGCAGGCCGCTGCGATAGTTTTATGGTCTTTGTATGGATCATGCAGGGTTTTGCTTTCTGGATGTATCTTATTGATAGCAACGTGCATGTGCAGGTGTTCAGTGTCACGATGCACAACAGTGATCCGTTGATGCTCACCAAAACCCAATGCGTCTGCCATCGTCTTTTCAATATCACGTAACACCGCTTCACTAGGATTTTCTCCCGGTGGAAAGCTAATAATCATGTGGTACGTCTTATCTGATAAAGCGCGAGTATTTAGACCCTGTGTCGCTTCTATTTCCAACGCGGCCCACACAGGATCATCTGATTGACAGTTACTGATAAAAACATCACCTACCCGCTGTACCTTTTCTTGCTCGTCAAGCAGATACTTTGTTAGCTGGCTAAAGCTACTTTTACGAGGTACGCGCATTGGGACTTTTTTACAGATCATAATTTTAGCCGCTAAAGTTCCTGCACTCTGTTTAATAGCTGGTCCTGCATTTGATTAATCTTGTGCAAAACCCCCTCGATGGTTGCAATAACCTGTGCTTGGTCAAAATGAGCAAGCTTGCGGTCATCGGACAACCAAAGCTTTAATAACCCGCCCAACCGGCCCTGATCGCCGTTCAACTTAGCCAGCTCTAAAACCAGCTGCTGATCAAGAACACCGGTCACTTGCATTCCCAAACCAACATTGCGCAAAAATGCAGACGTACTCAGTGCGTGCTGCTTCGCGTTTTGCTGAATCATTGCTTTCTCTGTTGGCGTCACCCACACATTGATTGGTGTATGCCCTTTTCTTTTCTCGTTACTCACTTGTTACTCCTTTGCGGCGGTAGCCGCTTGCCTCGCAGAGCAAGATACCGTTGAGCCTTTTGGCGAATAAGGAATGTGAAGACAGGGACCGCTTGCGGTACGTGTACTTCACCTATCTTGCCCTGCTTTTTTAGTTTAATACGCCATGAAAAAAAATGCACTATACCGGAACGTCAAGTTTATTTTTATTAACATCGGGTAAAAACTTGGTAATATCAAAAAAATAAAGCTAGAATCGCTGCTATACCGAATATTTGCGTGAAAAATAAAGCAAAAATTAATTTAGAGTTTCGCAGGAATAAACTTAATGAAGTTGACGCTATCACAACGGATCGCAGCCAGGGTTGAGCAGAAACAGCCCAATCAGCGGGCGAAAAACCGAGCCGCGTTTTTGGCCAATAAAAAGGATATTGCTGAAGCGCTGCAGGATCGTTGGTCGATGAAAGTGATTTGGGAAACTCTGACGTCTGAGGGAAAGATCTCGTTTTCCTATGTCATGTTCACCAAATATGTACATCAGTTGATAAACAAAGAACAGAAAACCAGCGCAGAAGTTGCCCAGCCAACACAACCGGCACCGGCCACCAACAGCGCACCAGTTGAGCAGCCCACCACAACACCGAAGGGCTTTAATTTTAACCCAGCACCAGATCCAAAGAGGTTATTGTAATGGCTAAGATACACATGGTTTTGCAAGGTAAAGGGGGCGTTGGTAAGTCGCTGATTGCAGCAATCATTGCCCAGAAAAAAGTAGAGCAAGGACAAACCCCGCTTTGCGTTGACACGGACCCGGTAAACCAGACGTTTACCGGATATAAGGCGCTAAAAGTCCGTAAGCTCGAAATTATGGAAGGTGATGAAATTAACCCCCGAAATTTTGACATGCTGATCGAGTGGCTTAACGGTATTGAAAGTGATGTGATTATTGATAACGGCGCGGCGACATTTGTCCCCTTGGCTCACTACTTAATCAGCAATGAAGTTCCCCAATTACTCGCGGCAATGGGGCACCAATTGGTCATCCATACTGTTGTTACTGGTGGCCAGGCATTACTTGATACCGTCAGCGGTTTTGCTCAGTTGGCCAGCCAGTTCCCGCAACCAAGCCTGTTTGTGGTCTGGCTCAATAGCTACTGGGGATCAATTGAGCATGAAGGTAAGAGCTTTGAAGAAATGCGGGCCTATAAAGATAATAAGGGCCGGGTGTCTGCCATCATCCGCATACCACAGTTAAAAGAGGAAACTTTTGGCCGTGATTTTAGCGACATGCTTCAAGCCAGACAGACCTTTACAGATGCGCTGAACGACGCGACATTGCCAATTATGACCCGGCAGAGGCTAAATATTTTCAAGGGCCAGCTTTATAGCCAGCTGGATGCTGCGGCGGTGTTGTGATGGAAATAGATCACATTATCAAAGAGATAGCACTTCGGCACAACATACGGCTAACAACTAATGATCCGGTGCTTATTGTTTATACAATGCACCAGTTATTATTGGAACGACAAGGTGAACAGCAACAACAGCTCCTTGCTACGTTTGAGTCGCATATAGAGCAGCTGACCACTCGTTGGTCAGAAGATACTCGGCAGAAGTCCGAAAAATCGCTGCAGGCCGCTTTGGATGCCAGCAAACAAGTGATGGCCAATGCTTTGCAGCAAAATGCGGAGTTGAATGCAAAAGCATTGCAGAGTGAAATGAGGGGGATCACAACTTTGATAGACGGGCAAATCCGTCAAATTAAGGTCTTAACGATCAGCAACATTGCAGCCAGCGCGTTAACGCTGGCTGCCGCCTGCGGAGTGATATACAGCCTTGTATTTCACTAGCACTCGCTGACTTTTTAGCCGCTAAAATATTAGCGGCTTCTGCTTTTACTCAGCCCGGACGATAAAACGCTGTTTGCTTGTCCTGAACTGTAACTAATTTCAACAGTATTCCCAACAGTCGGCACGGTCTGAAAATCTCTGACATCATGTTTCACAAATTTATCTTTGCCTGTCATCTGGTACAGATTATTTTTATCGACATGCAAAATAACACCATTTGTTGCACTGGTTTTGTCAGCATTTACCGCGTTATAGATATTGTAAATACCAGGCTTTAAACCATCTGCCGGTTTTACTTCTTTTACTGCCCACTTATTTGATACCTCCATTTCAAGCAGGCGTTGTCCGTTCATCACTAGGACACGCTCTTTGTTTTGCATTAAAAAAGCCTCAAGCTTTGTTTTTATTGGACTCTGTTGAGTCTCTTTTGGAAAAAAGTACCACCAAATAGTAGCCTTTTTGATTATGACTTGTGTTTGTTTTGACTCAAAAGAGCCTAAACACCGATAGTTTAGCACTAAACAGGTTACAAAAACGATGCGGTTATCGCTCAAATTGTTTAATTCAACTGGTGCTTTAGTCTTATAGACAGGCGCATTAGTTCATAAAACAACCTGAAATGTAAACTTATGTGAGTCTGTAAAAAAATCTGTGTAAGTGGCATTCTACCTAACTCCTTGTAAGGGATAAAGAATGCCAATTACAGACCAATTACTGGATCAGCTGTTAGCTGACTGCAAATCTCCTGAAGATCTGATGGGCGAGCAAGGCCTGTTGCGCCAGCTGACCAAAAAGCTTGCTGAACGTGCCCTTGAAGCTGAGATGGAACACCACCTTGGTTACGCCAAACATGACCCTGCCGGTAAAAAATCCGGTAATTCCCGCAACGGTAAAACCAGTAAAACTGTGCGCTCTGTGCATGGTGAAATCGAGCTGGAAGTCCCGCGAGACCGTAACAGCACCTTCGAACCTAGATTGGTGAAGAAAAGCGAAAAACAGCTGGGCGGTTTTGACGAACGCATCATTTCGCTTTACGCCCGCGGCATGTCGACTCGTGATATTCAGGCGCATTTTGAAGAAGCCTATGATGTCGAAGTGTCGCCAACCTTCATTTCACAGGTGACCAATGCCGTGCTCGATGAGGTCAAAATCTGGCAACAACGGCCATTAAACGCGGTGTACCCGATAGTCTATCTGGACTGTCTGATGGTCCGCAGCCGCGACTCTGGAGCCATTCAAAACAAAGCGGTTTATCTCGCCCTTGGCGTCAACAGTGACGGTGAAAAGGAGCTGCTGGGCCTTTGGTTGTCGCAAAACGAAGGTGCTAAATTCTGGCTGAGCGTGATGAACGAACTTAAAAACCGGGGTGTGAATGACATCTTTATCGCCTGTTGCGATGGTTTAAAAGGCTTTCCGGAAGCGATTGAAGCGGTCTATCCGAAAACTCAGGTTCAGCTGTGCATTGTGCATCAGGTGCGCCACAGCCTGCGGTTTGTGGGCTGGAAAGAGCGCAAGGAAGTGGCTGCAGACCTGCGAACTATCTACGGAGCCACCACGCTGCAACAAGCCGAACAAGCACTGGATGAATTCGCTGCAACGTGGGATGGAAAACACCCTGGTATCAGCCAGTCCTGGCGAAACAACTGGAGCCGACTCAGTGTATTCTTCGACTATCCACCTGAAATCCGGAAGGTTATTTACACGACTAACGCGATTGAATCTTTGAATGCCAGCTTACGGAAAGTCACCAAAACCAGACGTTCATTCCCGAACGACGAAGCCGTGCTAAAACTGCTGTATCTGGCTTTACATCAAATTGCGAAGAAGTGGACAATGCCACTTAGGGACTGGAAACCAGCGATGAATCAGTTCATTATCATGTACGGTGACCGTGTATCGCTATGATAAACAGCCACTTACACAGAAAATTTTACATACTCACTTATGTTTGATATTATGGAACAAAAAAAAGACCGCTGTAAGCGGTCTTTTTATTTTGATGGGAAATTATCCTTCGATTAGCTCAAGTAGTTTTAATTGCGCTAACGGTGCTTCCAGTTCTTCACCAGATGAGTCAAGCTTTATCCAGCCATTGTCTGACATGCTAGGCCGCTTCGTCATTACCAGTTGTGCGGATTGGCCCATGTACTCAACAATCACAATCGCTTTTTTAAACTTCGTTGGATCGGTCTCTTTTTCTTTTTTCTTCTCAGGCTTTTCGGTTTGCTCTGTATCATCGGAGTTATCTGTATCACTGTCGCCCGCTTCGCCAGGCTCCGAGTCATCGGCTTTTGTTTCGATGAACTCAGTCAGCAATTTTACGCTGCCCCGCGTAACCTCTTGATCTGGATCGGCCAGCCAGCTCTCTACCGCTTCAGAATTCGTTTTAAAAAGTCGTGACAGCTCGTTGATTACTGTAACGTCGTCACAACGCTTTGAAGCAAAAACACCAGCCAAAGGCTCAGGCAATTTTAACAGTGTTACATGCTGCGAGACCCATGCAGGAGACTTACCCAAGCCCTTAGCAATGTCGCCTTTGGATACGCCAGCATCAAGTTCTTCCTTGATGAATTTCACGATGTCACGCGCCGACTGTTTGACACGTTTCATGTTTTCTTTTATGCGGTCGTACCGGGTAAACGTGTTATCAATGAAACCCGGTACAGTTGTAAAACCGTTCAGCTGTGATGCAGCCAATCGTTGATGTCCGAAGTTCAGCATATAATGGCCATCAGCGGCCAGTGCAGGATCAGGGTGAGAACGAACAGATATAGGTGACTTTACGCCGACATTACCAATGTCTTCAACCAGCTCAGCAAACTCCGCCTGATCGATGTCCTCACGGTTATCTGGGTCTGGGTGAAGTTTATTAATATCAAAACGGATTGGTTCACCCGTTGATTCTACTTTGGGTTTGTCGGCTAACATCGAGGACACGCCCCCGATCTCTGACAGTGATTTGCGTGGTTTGGTCATTATTACAGCCCCATAGAATTTAAAATGTACTGTGCGAATGCGCGGATCTCATGTGTTGCTTTCCGTGCCGCTGTTTTTTTGATTTGCCATACAGGGATTTTGTAGTGCAATGCGTCGCCAATCGAACTACGAGCGTGGATCACTACCGGGGCAACCATAGCAGGAAGGTCGTCGCGTAAATTCGCCAAATTTTCAACCTGACGCGGTGTCCGTGCATCATAACGACTGGGGACCAGTCCGAGATATTGCAGTGATGGGTTGACCTCTTTCATATTTTCAATGGTGGCCAACATCTTTTTGACGCCAAGTAAGCTATATACTTCGACTTCGATTGGACTGAACACCCAACCTGAAACATACAGAGCCGCCGCCATCCGAATACCAGGCGCTGGCGCGGTATCAATAAAACAGACGTCAAATTTTGAGGATAAGCGGTCCAAGTTCGATAACAAACTGTCACCGGCCAGACCCATATCCATAGACTCGACGTTAACTAGCATGTCATCCCCGGCGATTAAAACAATTTGTTCGCTTGGGATTAAATCAATATTCAGATCAGCACTGAACAGCATTGACGCCGTAATTGAGCTGGTATTGAAAGGAGAGAGTGTATAACTGGCGTTCCCTTGTGTGTCTAAGTCAACAACCAACACTCTGAGACCTTGTTCTGCTGCTGCGTGTGCCAGATGCACAATACAGTTACTTTTACCGACACCGCCTTTTTGTTGAACTGCAGAACAAACCTTCATTATTCCCCCAGCTTCTGTTTCGCTGCTTGCGCCCATCGTTTGACTTGAAATGCCTGGTACTCCGGCAGAACTGCTGTCACCTGTTCGTAACCCGCTGGTAAAGTCGCTTTCTGCTGGTGTGCTGTCCACACTCGGTTTACTGCCTGACTTACCGCGCCCTTTGTCACTTGATACATCTGGACAAAATCCGTTTGCGGTTTCCCTTCCACTAGCACCCCGAATGCTATCGATCTGGTCTGTTCGCTGACATCCAGTGTGCTGATCACCTCCAGAAACTGTTGTTCTGACAGTGTTTTTTTCATGTGTCACCATAATTCCCCTCGCACCTAGCTAAACGACGGTTGCAGCCGCCAACAAAAATAGTTTAGCTAAACAACGACAGGAACGCAATAATTTTTAGATTTTAGCGGCTAAAATTTTTTGGTTTGTAAGCCGTTGGAAACACGGTTAAAAATGTTAACAACGCAAACCATAAAAAGGCATTCCAGCCTGAGCCGCTCCCAAACATAAACATCATTAGTGTGATAAAAGACACCAATGACACCGCGCCACGCAACAACGGCCCGGCAACAACAGTGATATACCAGAAGGTATTCACAAAGAAAAAGATCACATTTTTTAGAATAGTCATATAAACTACCCTCGCTAGTTCGCACCTAGCAGCCTGCTCGGTTGCAGCTGGGTAGGCACTAGCCCCGGTTTCGGGGCTTTCTACTTCACAGTATAGCTATACATGGTTATTTGTACAGTCTTTAGCGGCTAAAATCGCCCCAAATTTCACCTAATCCAGCTTGAGCACACATCATGCACCAAACTGCATAGGGTATAGGTGTCTCGCCACCAATCCAGCGGCGAACTGTACGCCCCCCGCTTTTCCCCAAGCATAGCCATGCTGACAACTCACCACCTGATAACCCAGGCTTTAACAAGCCCATACAGTATTTAATTTCCTCTGGTGTCGGTGGCGTCCAGCTTATAGCGCAAGACAAACATTCCTTTCTAATCATGTTGCGGTCACTCTGGTTCATCATGTTATTAACATACCAGATCTGAGCCGTGATTAGTCTATGGCCAGCGCAATCTCTCGTTTAAACTTCGTATGTGAAACCGCATATTCCATAATGAGGTAATACATTCTATGCAAGTCGGCATCAGGCCCACTGACTGAGCCAGCTTGTTGCGCCAGGACTCGATTAATTCCTGATAGAAATGCAATGAGGCCCGCAGCCTCTGCGTCAACAGTTTTATGAAAATAGTTGTCTGGAACCGTGATCGTATACATTTGACGATCAGATGGGGCCATAAAAAAGCCACCGTTACTGAGTTTATAGAAGTTCCATTGACCGCCCGTATAGTCACCAGATACTTGGCGTAGGTAGTTTTGAGAATGTGCTTCTATAGGTAATAGGTAGCGTTGTAAAACGTGGGGAATAGCATTATCACGCTCTGATTCAGCGACTGCTATCTTATTGATCATGCTGTTTAAAACAACCATCGGGATCACTCCGGTTATGACCAGCACAACCTTGTGCGGCCTCTGGTTTATCGTATACATGACCACAAAAAATATCAACACATTTACTTGATAGCAGCAAAAATACCTTTTACAACAAAAGCTTATATTCAACATCGTAAATTGAGGGGCTTTTCTGTTGCGTCTTTAATCAGATCTAAAACGATCCAAATGATCCGGCTTCTTTTTGGCGTTAAAAGCGCCGCAGGCACGTACTCGCTATCGTACAAATCGTGGTATGAGTTTTTAGCCATTTACTGAACGACTGATGATACGCACTTGTGCGTAGCATCATGTAAGTGAAGGCATTTTTGGGGGGCGGGTTTGCCGGGCAAAACCGTGTGCCGCTTTAGCGGCTAAGCGGTTGGGCGGGCAAGAACCGGCTGGGAGGGGGGTTTACCCCCCACCCAAAGAGGTGGAGCGGCTTTTCAGCCGCAAGCGGCTAAAAGTCGCAGGTTATAAAATTGGTTATTTTTTTGGTTAAAGATCTGGTTAAAGATCTGGTTAGACGCCAAAAAAAGGTTATTTATCTTATTGTTTTAATTGAATTTAATTGCAACCGCTCGCCCCTCAATTTACGATAGGCAAGCCCCTCAAATTACTATAGTGCGCCCCTCAAGTTACAAAAAAGCGCCCCTCAAATTACTATATAGCCGCCCCTCAAATTACTATAAGGTAAGTCACCTACACACAGGGTTATCCACAGATTCTGTGAGTAAAACACACAGCACTCACCTGAACAGAGCTAAATTCGCACAAATATTTAAGAGATCCGCCCTAAACAAGCTCAGTTGCCCCTCATATTTCGATAAGGTGGCACCCCAAATTGCGATGTTGGCCACTGAGGTCTGTATTTTGGTGAAAAGTAATCCACAGGAACAGATATTTACTGGCGTCCAGCCCTTCAAATTACGATGATTTGTTGGTTTTGCAATCAAAATGGTTGGCATCGAGCCGTGGCCATCCGTAAGACTGATAGCAAAATCACCAAACTTGGCGTGCTGCGGTCGATTAAATTGCTAGCAAAATGGCTATTTTTGCCCATCCCCCAAAAATGTAAAATCAGCGACGTATTAGCTAAAAAACATAATGCAAATAGGTCAGTGGCTCGTAAAATTTCACAAAAATATGCTCCTTCAGAGCACCTGATTTTACATTTTTGGGGGAAATGCAGAATATTAAAATAAATTATTTAATATCAATATGTTAACTTTCTTTGAAGGGCTGACGACGGGATTCTGAATTTTTTCACAAAAAGTAACTTAACCTTTTGACTCACATACATAAACCATCAACGCAAACTTAGTCTCGGGTGTTACAGCCTGATCGAACAGGATGGCTAAATTTGCCCAACGCGCCAAAAATGTAAAGTTAGCTTTAAATTCTAAAATCACTCACTTGAATTCTCGTTCTCAATCAGCGCTTGCTTCCAATATTCTGGTTCAGCATATCGAGCAACCAAT
>Ga0247725_1000289_pt1 | contig 46531 bp, 35 predicted proteins | sample OKSTACKMCFT3sol_FD_183021 | JGI IMG/M metagenome (GOLD analysis project Ga0247725, IMG submission 183021) | Subsurface sediment microbial communities from gas well in Oklahoma, United States - OK STACK MC-FT3-sol | ecosystem: Environmental > Terrestrial > Deep subsurface > Rock core/Sediment...
GTAAGCGTCCACCCGCTCCACCTTCACAGCGGAATCAAGCCAACGTAGAGTCCGAAAATGGCAGCAGCGAGTCGATTCGGCTGTTCGGGCAGGTAGGCAGTTTCTCGAGTGTCTCAGCGAGCCAGCGTGCCGGGTCCAGGCCGTTGAGTTTGGCAGTGGCAAACAGGCTCTGGATGGCGGCGGCGCGGCGGCCGGCGCGTTCAGAGCCGGCAAACAGCCAGTTCTTTTTACCGATGGCGATGGGACGGATCGCGTTCTCGACCGGGTTGTTGTCGATCGGAAGGATGCCGGAATCGGCATAGCGCACCAGGGCGTTCCAGCGCTTGAGGGCGTGTTCGATGGCCTTGCCCGTACCACTTCCGATGGCGACCGTGCGCTGCATCGACAGCAGCCAGGCGTGCAGATCGGCCAGCGCCGGCACGGCGCGCGCCTGGCGCAGATCCAGCCGTTCGGACGGCGTTGTGTCTGCGCCGTCCTGCTCGATGGCGTACAACTGCGCAATGCGGCGCAGCGCCTCGTCGGCGACAGGACTGCTGCTGGCAGCGTGCAGGTCGAAGAATTTGCGACGGATGTGCGCCAAGCACGCCAGTTCGGTCGGCCCATTGGCAAACAGGGCCTTGTAGCCGGCGTAGTCGTCCACCATCAGGTGGCCACGCCAGTCCTGAAGGAAGTCGCGGGCGTGCTTGCCGGCCCGGCTTTCCTGGTAATCGAAGACGACGATCGGTGGCCCATCCTCCCAGGTGCCGGAGCGGTAGGCCCATAAATAGGCCTGGCGGGTCTTGCCGCTGCCAGGATCGAGCTGGCGCACCGGCGTTTCGTCGGCATGCAGGCAGCTGCGCTGGCGCAGCAGCTCGCTCAGGCGTTCGGCCAGTGGCTGCAGGGCCACGCCAATCCGCCCGATCCACTGCGCCAGTGTCGAGCGCGCCAGCGGCACGCCTTGGCGCGCGGCGATTTGCTCGATCCGGTACAGCGGCAGGTGATCGAGATACTTGCTGGCGGCAACCCATGCCAGCAGGCCGGGTGCGGCCAGGCCACCGTCGATCACCGCTGGCGGCACCGGCGCCGCCGTCACGGTCTCGCAGGCGCGACAAGCATATTGCGGGCGAATGTGGCGGTGCACGAAGAAGCGCGCCGGTTCCACGTCGAGCTGCTCACTGACGTCCTCGCCAATCTTGACCAGGTTGGCGCCGCACTGGCCGCAAGCGCACGACTCAGGCTCGTGGCGGTGCTCGATGCGTGGCAGTTCCGGTGGCAGTGCCTGACGACCGGCGCGCTTGCGCGCAGGTTTGACGCTGGCTTGATTCTCCAGCTCCTGCTCGATGGCGGCCAGGTCCATGTCGACCGCTTCCTCGAACAGCGAACGCTGCTCGCCGGTGAGCACTTCGCTGGCCTTGCCGTAGCGGATGCGCTTCAGGTAGGCCAGTTCGTGTGTCAATGCCGTGATCTTGAAGTCCTTCTCGGCCAGCTGCGCCTGCTGCTGCTCGAACAGCGCCCGAACCTGCGCCAGCATGGCTGGGTCGATATCGGTCTGGGCAAGTTGATCGAGCAGGTTCATGGCGAAAGTGTAGCGAACCGGTCCGACGTTTACAAGCGAAACAGTTTACGTCGGCATCTATAGCCGCCACTGTGCCGGCGCCTGGGCCGACAGGCGCTGCCAGTCCACGCCCATCACCAGCCACTGCCACTGCTCGGCACTGAGCTGCCAGCAACTCTCGCCCGGCTGCGGCCAGACGAACTGGCCCCGATGCAGACGGCGCAGGCACATCCACACGCCAGTGCCATCCCAGCTCACCACCTTGATCCGCGTGCGGCGCCGGTTGCTGAACACGTAGGCTGTCCCATCGCAGGGCGCGCGGCCCAAGGCCTGCTGCACGTGCAGCGACAGTCCGTCGATGCCGGTGCGCATGTCGACTGGCTCGACAGCCAGCCAGATCGATTCGGGCAGCAGTTTCACCGCAACTCCTGCAGTAGTCTGGCCAGCCAGGCGGCATCGACGCCGCCATCCATGCGCAGGCTCCAGCCCGAGGCGCTGCGCAGTTCCAGGGGAGTCGACGAGCCTGGAGAGCCAATGCGCACCGGCAGCAGCTGGGTGCCACTGGCCATGCGCTCGATGCGGCGCGCCCAGTATTTGAGGCGCTCCACGCCGATATTATGCTCGTGGGCATAGGCTTGCACCGGCAGTCCGCTGCTGCGCCAATGCGCGACATGCTCATGCCAGGTCGATGCGGAAATGCGTTGACGGGTCATGGGATCCTCGAAGTAGAAAACCTCGAGTCTGCATGTCATCGCGGCGACATTACAGGTGGTTGGGCTGCACGCTTACACTATGCTTACGTCCTGAACGGCATAGGTTTTTTGTCGTCGAGTCGCCACGGTCAATACTCCGAAGGCAGCAGCAGTGTCGTCACGGAGCGGTCGGCTTGGGTGATGAGCCACAGTCGCTCCTTGCCGATGTCGTAAGCGGAGAAAATTCTTAGGCGACGGTTCAACGCGAAGCGATTTTCTTGGATGTCGTGTGGCGATATTGTTCCGAAATCGCCGCATTGATGCCGGTCCAAATAGGTAGTCGCGTTTATACCAAACCGGTCTAACAAGTCGAGCGCGCCAGGCGTCGCAACTACGGTACCGAGGCTGAAGAGTGGAGTGAAGCTTAGCCCGTCATCATTCTGATAGTTGTCTTGTTTCATGATGTACCGTTTCCTATAGACGTGACGAGACCGCTAACGAGCGCCAGCGGTCTTGGTCGATGAGATGAAGGATCAGTGGAGTGATAGTGCAGAGCGCCTTCGTCGAGTACGCCCCGACAAAGTTACTTCTTTGCGCTGCTCGTTGATTTGTTCATCGGGTGAACGCCGATATACCACGCAGGCGCCAACGTGGTGATGTCGGTCCTCACAGTTGCCTCTTTACCGGCTGCGCCAACGTCAATCACATACTCGACGATCTTAGCGTCGTGACTCGCCTTCGCGCGGTGGAAGACTACATGCCGTCCGACCTCCCAGTCTGCGTCGTAATCAACGAGTGCGATGCAAAGGTCTGGCAACTGCGAAAGCTTGGAAGACTCTTTCCACACGGTGGCCACCCACGAGAACTTGGCAAGCAACGCAGCAAGAAAATCGCCGTCGATTATATGGTTGTAAGGTCCTGTTTTTGGAAGTCGCAGCTGTTCGGCGTTTTGCCACACTTCTTCGAGCGTTACCCCGGCGATTGTTGCCACGGCGGCCAAGGCGCATGCGTGCCGGTCTTGGGTAATAACTGGGGTGAAGGCAGGTTGGAAGCCAGCGGAAGTCGACGAGACAGTGGTTGGGATGATTGCCATGATAGTTCCTAGTCAAAATGTTGAGACGTGCACGGCCGCCCCTCGCATAGGCGAAAGATAAAGTCGGATAGTGGAGGTAAGTACGAGCGACTGGGAATCGCTGTAGGCCGTGCGGCGGTGAATGCTAAGCTTGCGGCACGCCGCAAAATATAGCTCGGCAACAACATTTTACCACAAAATGTGGTCTTTTTGGCAACTTTAACTTTGCCAGCTCTACATGTAAAGATCAAGCCACGAGCGTCCCGATGAGGCCTTTTCCAATGTCACTACAGGGACGATAAAGTGCGACAAGCTGTTGCCGAGCTATTGCTGCATCATGGACAACGGCTTAAAACCGCCAGGGAGGCGACAAATGGCAGTAAGTTGGTCAGTTGGTAGCTTTGTGAGAAAAATGCAGCCTATGGCCGTATATGCGGTTTTAAGTGACGAATGGTCTGAAGCAAGCGCATATAGACTCATCCGTGTACAGGCAGAAAGCACACCTTGACCGAGGATGAATATGAAACCTTGTTTAAGTTGCCAGGATACGTACAGCTTACCTATAGCAGGCGAGTCGTTCGCGGTTACAGCATGCAGCTGACGGTATAAATGACGGTATTTGGCATGGCTAAGCTGGGAGAGGTAGCTGCGGTGCGGGTTCTGACGCCATCCAATATAATCGCGCGCTACGTCGAGCGCATGCTGGCAAGATCCGGTGGCACTTCGCTGTAAGTACGCATGCACTCTCGTCATTCAGTCCTGTAATGTGCACAGGCTGTCGGGCGCGGGAGACTTGAGGTTGATGAGATAGTCCGCGACGATCCCGTCGACGCACGCATTCCCGCCGATCAGGGCTACGCCGTGCCGTTCGCCTTCGACGGTGAGCAGGCTGGCGCCCAGCGTCCTGGCCAGGCTGATCCCCCCTTCGTGCGGCGTTGCCGGGTCGCGCGTGACCGACACGACGAGCAGCCTGGGCAGCCCCTCGATACCGACGGCATAGGGATAGCCGAGTGTCGGTTCCACGGGCCAGCCCTCGCAGATATCCCTGGCCTGGACTGGCCGGCCAGTCGCCAGGAAGGGCGCCACCTCGAACACGGCGCGCTTCATCGCGCTCTCTTGCTCGGCCGTGTGGCGCTGCTCGTCGAGGCACTCGATCGCGATTTGCGCCTCGTTGGCGTTGCCGTAGCTCCCGTCGGGATTGCGCGATTGCGCCAGGTCGCGCAGGAGCATCAGAGGTTCGCCGCGTCCGGCTTTCAGTGCGCCGATGCCGCGCACGATGGCCGGCCAGCCCGATTCGCTGTACAGGGGCAGGACCACGCCATTGAGTGCGGCGGTATAGGTCAGCTTGCGCCCGTCCGCGGTCGCGAGCGGCTTGTCGATCAATGGTTGCAAGAGCTGCTGGAAGGCAGCGGTCGCCTGCCCGGGATCGGTGCCGAGCGGACAATCCGGCGACTCGGCGCAGAAGGCCGCCATATTGTCAAAGCCGCGTTGAAAGCCCGTGAACTGCACCAGCCGGCGCGCCGCGGTGCCGGTCAGTGGGTCGACAGCACCGTCGAGCACCAGCGCCCGCACGTTCCGAGGGAACATCTCGGCATACACGGCGCCCAGCCGCGTGCCGTAGCTGGCGCCGGCGAATGTCAGCTTCTTGTCGCCGAGTGCGGCGCGCAGCACGTCCATGTCGCGCGCGACATCGCGGGTGCCGACATGGGCCAGGACGTCCTCGCCGCCGGAGCGCGCGGCGCATTTCCTGTATAACTGGCGTGTCTCTTCCTCGGTGTAGTCCTCGATCCCGGAGTTGAGCGTGGAGAGCGTCACGTCGGCTTCGCGCTCTGCATCCGTAAAACAATCCAGCGCCGGGGTCGACGCGCCGACCCCGCGCGGGTCGAAGCCGATCAGGTCGAACCGTCGCGCGACCGGACTGTCGGCCAGGGCATTCGCCACCGTCGCCGCGTAGCCCATGCCGGAGAAACCGGGGCCGCCCGGGTTGAGCAGGATGGAGCCGATCCGGCTACCTGCTTCGCCCTTCGCCGCGACCCGCAGCAGTGCAATCCGCGCCGTGCGTCCATCCGGGTTCTGGTAGTCGAGCGGCACCTGGAGCCGGGCGCATGACAAGGTCTTGTCGGCGAATGCCTTGGCGTGCGCGTCTGTCATGGCATAGCTGTCGCAGGAGCCGAAGGTCAGCCGCTGGTCGTAGAAGCGCGCCAGCCCCGGCGGGACGTCGCCAGGCGCCTGCGGCCGATGCGGGCCGGACTTGCCGCCACAGGCGCCAAGCATCAGGCTCAGCGTCACGAGTAGGCCAATCCGCGCCACATGCCTATGCAGGGCGTCAGTCTGGCAGGTTTCCGATGTTTTCATCCGGGCAGCTTCCTTTCTATTTGATACTGAGAGCATGGCTTCAGAAATACAAATTGGCGGAGCAGAGCGGTTGGGTTGGCAATCGCTCCAGGCTGCTTAGTTTCAGCCTCGACCATTGTGGGAACATGGCGGCGGCTGGGGAGTGCGCGGCGTGATGTCAGCGCGTTGCGCGCCAGGTGAGGGTGAAGGCGACCGCCAGCGCCGCCGCCGAGATCAGCACCGTCCACAGCAGGCTGCCGAAGCCGGGACCATCGCGCCAGACGCACAGGCCGTAGGCCAGCGCCAGCAGGCCCAGGCCGGCGGGGCGCAGCCAGCGCCAGGCTGCGGCGCGCTGCGAGCCGCCGCCCCATTGTTCCCAATGCTCCGGCATGGCCAGCGCCAGGCAGGCGAAGCCGCCATAACTGGCCAGGCAGGCGGCGACCAGCAGCAGCGCCGTCATGCCCGCGCTCCGGCCTGGCGGGCGCTGCCCTGGAGCGGTGTGGCGGCCAGGCGGCGCGCACTCCACGCCGCCAGCGCTGCCAGCGCCAGCAGCAGCAAGTCCACGCCCGCCACCGCCAGGTTCCCGTTGGCGAGCGCCCGGAGCGGATGGTCGCCGGTCGTGACCGCATTGAGCAGGACGCACGCCATGGCCAGCAGGCAGATGGTCCAGGCTTGACCGCGCCAGGCCGCGCGTCCACGCCACCAGGCGTGGGCAAAGGTGGCGATCCAGGCCAGATAGAAGGTCCAGACTTCGAGGGCCGCGCGCTCCTCGCCGCCCATCCCATGGGCAGGCGGCAGCAGCCGGTTTGCGGCCAGGAAGGCCAGCGTGGCGATGACGATCCCGGTGACGCTGCCGACCGCCAGCCCTTCCACCACGCGCACGCCGGCCAGTCCCCTGGCCGCGTGGCGCGCGCGGCGCGCCTCGAGCCAGAACAGGAAGCCGGTGGCGATCAGCACGCAGCCGGCCAGCCCGGCCGCGAAGTACAGCCAGCGCAAGGTCCAGTGCTCGAACTGGATGAAGTGGACGCCCGAGATGAAGCGCTGGGCCGACATCACGGGCGCCGCCTGGAAGCGGTGCAGCACCTTGCCGCTGGCGGCGTCGAAGAAGATCTGGTCCACGTTCATCGTGACCTCGCGCGCGTAAGAGCGGCGCAGTTCGACGTAGCTGTTGGCGTCGCCCGGATGCCAGACCCGCACGAAGTACGGTTCCGTGCCGCCCCACTCGCGGCGCGCCACGTCGGCCATCGCATCGAGCGAGCCGAGCGTGCCCGGCGCGTTCGCCCGGGGCCGGCTGTACTTGCCGTAGGCATCGGCGAAGAACTCGGCCCTGGCCTTCTTGCCCTCGCCATAGGCGCCCGAATACGCCTGCGGAAAATAGATCATCATGAAGATGACCATGCCCGACAGGGTGATGATGAAGTGGAAGGGCAGGCCCAGCACGCCGACCAGGTTGTGCAGGTCCAGGCTGCTGCGCTGCAGCGACTTGCGCGGCCGGAAGGTGAAGAACTGGACAAGGATCTTGCGGTGGATGATCACGCCCGAGACCAGCAACAGCAGCATGGCCATCGCCGCCACGCCGACGATCCACTTGCCGGTTTCCTTCCATTCCAGGTGCAGGCCGTAGTGGAAGGGGAAGATGAAGCCGCTGCCGCCCAGCGTGCCTTGCGGCGGCAGGAAGGCGAGTTGTTGCGGCTCCATCTGGCGCGGCGCCGGATCCATGCCATCGGCTTTATAGGTAAAGCGCAGGACCGGCGTGCGCTCGGTCGGCAGGTCCACCCGCCATTGGCTGGCGCCGGCCGGCACCGCCGGCTGCACGGCGCGCGCGACCTTGTCGAGCGAGATCGGCGCGGTGGCGGGCGCGATGGCCGGCGAAATGCGGGTAGCCGGCATCATCCAGCGGTCGATTTCGCGGTCGAACACGGAGAGGGTGCCCATCCAGAACACGGCGAACAGCACGCTGCCCAGCACCACGCCGGCCCAGGTATGGAGCCAGGCCATCGATTTGCGGAAGGTGTCTTCCATATCTGCTTCCTAGCGCGCCAGCCAGGCGACGGCCGACGCCAGGAGCGTCCCCGCCGCCAGCACGGCCCACAGCCGCGCGGCGCTGCGCACGGCGAAGGCCCAGACCAGCAGCGCGAGATAGAACACGAAGCCCAGCATCGACGACAGCGCAACCGCTTCCGAGCGCGCCATGCCGCAGCGGGCGAGCACGGCGCCGGCCGCAATCACCGTCGTTGCGGTCAGCAGGTAGCCGCCGCCCACCGCGCCGACGATCTTCAGGCCGCGCTCAGAAGCCGAGCGCATAGCCCACGGTCAGGGTGCGGCCGCGACCGGCAAAGTAGCGGCTTGGCTCGACCAGCGCGCTTTGCGAGTAGTACGTGATGTAGTCCTTGTCGAGCAGGTTGGCGAAGCCGAAGCGCAGGTCGCCCTTGCGCAGCTTGTAGGTCAGGGCGGCGTCGACCAGCGTGTAGCCCGAGAAGCGCTTGGCCGGCTCGTCGAAGTCCTGCGAGAACGCATGCTGGGCCTGCACCAGCGACGACAGGCGGTCGGTCCAGTTCGCGGTCCAGCTGGCCAGCACGCGGTCGGGCGCCACGTTCAGGCCGTCGAGCTTCGCGTCCAGGCTGCCGTCCTTGTCGCTGTCGTAGCGGCCCTTGGTGCGCGCATACGACAGGCTGGCGCGGTGCCTGGCGTTGAAGCGGTGTGCGATCTTCGCTTCGACGCCTTCGAGCCGGGTCTTTTCGCGCGCCATCGCAAATACGCCGCCGACCGAGACGACGCGGGCGCCGAAATCGGAGTCGGAGCGGTAATAGCTGGCGTCGAACTCCCAGTCGCCCTTGCGCACGCGGGTGCCGGCTTCCACGCCGTCGGTCAGGATCGGCTCGAGGGCGCGCAGGCTGCCGATGCTCTGGCCCGGCGTGTTGATCGAGCGGAGCGTGCGCCCGATGTCCGGCAGGCCGAAGCCCTCCGAGTAATTCGCGTACAGGGTGACGTCCTCGACCGGCTCCAGCACCAGCCCCGCATTGAGCAGGGTCTCGTTGAACTTGATCTTGCCGCCTTCGACATGGGTGTTGTTGTAGGCGGCCAGCGTGCGGTAGCTGTCCACTTCGAAGTCGGCCCTCTCGCGCCGCGCGCCGGCATGCAGGGTCAGCGTGTCGAGCAGCTTGAATTCGCCCTGGGTGAACAGCGACAGGTTGCGGTATGTCGATTCGGGCACGAAGGTGCGCTTGGTGCCGTACATGTCCTGCCTGCCCTCGTCGACCAGGGTGTCGAAGCCCACGGTCAGCTTCAGGCGTCCATCGAGCAGGCCTTCCTTCGTCAGGCCGACCTTGCTCCCGACTTTCGAGGCGACCGAGCGCGACTGGTCGTACAGGGTGCCGCGCGGCGCGATCGTCACGTCCTGGAAGGTGGCCGAATTGTCGGCGCCGAACAGGCCGACGAATTCCTGGCTGTACGCCATCGCCGACAATTCCATGCCGGCCAGGTCGGTGTTGGTATAGCTGGCGCTGCTGGTCCAGACGTCGTTCCAGGCCGGCGTGCCGGGCGGCGTGCCCTCGACCGAGGTCGTGGGAATGCCGCGCGTGCGGTCGCCGGGCACCCCGAGGTAGCTGGCCTTCGACTTGATCCGGTAGCGGTTGACCGAGAACTGCAGGCGCTGGCGGTCGTCGGGACGGTAGCCGATCTTGGCCAGCACGTCGTAGCTGCGCGAATCCATCAGGTCGCCCTGGGTCACGTCGACCCCGATCGAGCGGCCGGCGCCATCGAGGTACAGGCCCTGGTCTTCATAGCCGACCGAGAACAGATATTCGAGCTTGTCCATGCGGCCATCGAGGCGATAGGTCGTCTTGTAGCCGAGCAGGTCGCCGTCGACATCGGACGTCGGCGTCGTCACCTGCACGTCGACATGCTGGTTGAAGCTGCCAGCGGCCGGACGGCGCGTGATGATGTTGATGGTGCCGCCGGTCGCGCCCAGGCCGTTGATGGCGCTCGGGCCCTGCACGATCTCGATGCGGTCGACCATCGAATAATCGATCGTGTGCGCCTCGCGCCCGGTCGGCCGCACCGGATTCGATTGCGGCACGCCGTCGACCAGGATCAGCGGCGCGCGTCCGCGCAGGGTCTCGCCCGAACCGTTCATCTTGCCGCGGCTCGGCGTGTACGAAGGCAGCAGGTTGCTCAGGACGTCGGACGAGTTGGTCGAAATGGTCAGCTGGCGCTCGATGTCTTCCTTGCGGATCACGACCACCGTTTGCGGGCCTTGTCGACTTCGACGTTGGAGCGGGACGCCGCGATGACGACGACCGCGCCTTCGGCGTCGGCTTCCTGGGCTTGGCTTGGCGAAGCGAGGGCGAACAGGGCGAGGGGAACGAGCGCCGCGAGCGGGCGGCGGGTGGGGAAAGGCTGCGAGGACGCCACAAACGACTCCGGGCTACTTGATAATGAGAACCATTATCAGGTAGCCCGGTGGTCGGTGTCAAATCGCCATCGGCGATCGATGGCGCGGCAAGGTCGGGCCGTCAGCCCCCCGGCATGGCGGGCTTGCCGGCCTTGGCCACCTTGGCCGCCGCCTGCGTCTCCGGATTGAGCACCACCTGCACATAGTTCCTGGTGTCGAAATAACGCCGCGCGGCGGCCTTGATGTCGTCGGCGCTCAAGGCCCGCACCTGCCGTTCGACGGCGAGGATCGAGGCCGGATCGGTGCCTTCGGTGAGCGCCGCTTGCAGGTTCGCGACCCAGTAGCCGTTCTCGCGCAGCGAGCGGCGGTGGTTCTGGATCCAGCCGGTCTTCACTTTCTCCAGCTCGGCCGCGTCCGGCCCGTCCTGCTGCAGGCGCGCGATCTCGGCGAAGGTCGCGGCGATCACCTGGTCGACGTGTTCCGGTCCGGTCGGCAGGCTGACGCCGACCGCGTAGTTCCCGTACGGGATCTTGCTCAGGGTGCCGCTGGCGCCGCCGCCGTAGATCATCGCCATCTTCTCGCGCAGCACCTCGATGATGCGCAGGTTGGTCACCTCGATCAGGGCCGACAGGCGCAGCTGCTCGGCCTCTGAGAACTCGGCCGGGCCGGTGAAGGTCAGCGAGACGGTGCTCTTCGGCTCGGTTCCGCTGCGCACCTCGCGCTTGACCACGCCGGTCGCCGGGCGCAGGCCCACGTCGCGGTAGGCGACCGGGATGTCCGGCGTCGGCAGGGTGCCGAGATAGGTTGCCAGCAGCGGCCGGATTTTCTGCTCGTCGAAGCTGCCGACCAGGATGAAGGTGAGGTCCTTGGCGCTCGAGAAGCGCTGGCGGAAGATGTCGATGCTGCGGTCCAGGTCGATCTTGGCGTATTCCTCGGCCTCGAGGGTACGCGGCGCGCGCGGATGGTTGTTGTACAGGGCCGCGACCAGCGCGTCGTTGAAGTAGCGGCCAGGCAGGTTGCGCTGGTTGCGCGCGATCTCGGCCTGCTTGTCGATATAGGCGTGGAACAGCCCTTCGTCGCGCCGCACGTCCGCGAATTTCAGCCACAGGAGCTGCAGCATGGTCTCGATGTCGGTGGCGCCCGAGGTGCCCGCGACCACGTCGGCATAGCTGCCCAGGCCCACGGTCACGCCGGCCGCCTTGCCGGCCAGGATCTTGCGCATGTCGAGCGGGCTGAAATCCTTCACGCCCATGCTGGCCACGATCGCGTTCGAGAAGCGCGCATTGAGGATGTCGCCGTCGGGGAACAGGCTCTGGCCGCCGGGGCGGGCCGCGCTCAGCATCACCTGGTCGTTGCGGAAGTCGGTCGGCTTCAGGATTACCTTGACCCCGTTCGACAGCGTCAGGCGGGTCAGGCCCAGCGCCTTGTCGTGTTGTTCGCCGACGATCCGTCCCGGCTGCGCCGGCTTTTCCATCAGGCGCGTCGCCACCAGCTTGTCGTCGTGCCGTTCCACCGGCGTGCGCGCGGCTTCGCTGACGGCCGCCAGCAGTTGTGCGCCGGTCGGCGCATCCGGCTTGCTCACGCCGGTGTACAGCACCAGCTTGCCCGAGTCGGCGGGAATGGTGCGCCGCGCGTAGCCGTTCATCTCGGACAGCGAAATGCCCGGCACCAGCTGCTGCACGTAGCGGTATTCGGTGTCGATGCCGGGAATCGCTTCGTCCTGCAGGAAGTTGCGGATGTACTCGGCGGCGTAGCTGCTCGAGTCGCTCTTGGCGCGCTCGAGCCAGGCCTGTTCGTAGCTGCGCATCAGGCTTTTCTTGGCCCGCTCGAGTTCCTGCTCGCCGAAGCCGTGCTGGCGCGCGCGCTCGTTTTCCTGGACCAGGGCCGCGATCGCGGGCAGGGCGCCGCGCGGGCCGACGGCGGCCGTCGAATTATAGGAATGGTAGCGCGGAGTGAGTTTTCCCAGCGAGCTGCTGGCGCCGAGATAAGGCGCGTCCGGCAGCTGCGCCAGTTCCGCCAGGCGCTGGTTGAGCATGGTCCCGAACAGCGACTGCACCAGCTCTTCGCGGTAGGCGCCGATGGTGCCCAGCTCGCGCACCGGCTGCACCGGATAGCGGATCAGCACCGCATTGCCGTTGGCCTCGGCATCCAGCACGACCAGCGCCTCGGTGTCGGCGCGCGCGGGGATCGTCGCATAGTCGCGCGGGCGCGGATTGGCCGGGTTCTTCAGGCGCGTAAAATGTTGCTTGACCAATTGTTCGGCCTGCGCCGGATCGACGTCGCCGACCACCACCACCGCCATCAGGTCGGGCCGGTACCAGTCGCGGTAGAAACGCTTCAAGGCCTCGGGCTTGAAGTTTCGCAGGACGTCCTCGCGTCCGATCGGCAGCCGTTCGGCATAGGTCGAGCCGTTGAATAGGCGCGGGTAGATCTGCTTGCCCATGCGGTCCGAGGCGCCTTTGCCCAGGCGCAGTTCCTCGAGCACGATGCCGCGCTCTTTTTCGATCGCGTCGGCATCGAAGCGCACGCCATGGGCCCAGTCCTCGAGCACCTGGAACGCCTTCGCGACGTTGTCCGGCTTGTCGGTCGGGATCGGGAGGATGTAGACGGTCTCGTCGAACGAGGTATAGGCATTCAGGTCGGCGCCGAAGCCGACGCCGATCGACTGCAGGTAGGACACCAGCTCGTGCTTGCGGAAGTTGGTGGTGCCGTTGAAGGCCATGTGCTCGACGAAGTGGGCCAGGCCGCGCTGGTCTTCGTCTTCCAGGATCGAGCCGGCCTTGACCACCAGGCGCAGTTCGAGCTTGCGTTCGGGGCGCGCATTGCGCTGGATGTAATAAGTCAGTCCGTTGTCCAGCTTGCCGACCTTGACCTGCGGTCCGACCGGGATCGGCGCATCCATTTGCAGCGCGGCCGCTGGCGGCGGCGCCTGGTCTGCCTGCGGCGCGCCATGCGCCAGCGGGGACAGCCCCAGGACCGCGGCCAATGCCAGCGCCGGCAGGCCGCGTGTGAAGTTGTTGCTCATTCAATGATTTCCGCGTGACTTGTTGATTGCATTCTACATGGCAGCAGGGTGGGCACGGCTGAGCTTAAGGCTCATCTAAAGTTCAGAGGACCACGCGCCCTTGCTCCAGCAGCCGGGCCATTTCGCAGGCCGGCACCGGCCGCCCGTACAGATAGCCCTGCAAGACGTCACAGCCGAGGGAACCGAGAAAATCGCGCTGGCCGACCGTCTCCACGCCTTCGGCCACGACCGCCAGCGACAGGCCCTGGGCCAGGGCGATCGTGGCCTGGGCGATGGCGGCGCTGCGCTGTTCGGTGGCGATATTGCGCACGAAGGTCTGGTCGATCTTGAGCTTGTCGAGCGGGAAGCGCGACAGGTAGCCGAGCGACGAGTAGCCGGTGCCGAAATCGTCCAGCGACAGCGACACTCCCAGCGCGCGCAGCTCGGCCATCTGGGCCTCGGCCGCGGCGCTCTCGCCCAGCATCACGGACTCGGTCAGCTCGACTTCGAGCCAGCGCGCCTCGAGCCCGCTGGACGCCAGGGCGGCGCGCACCACCTGGGCCACGGTGCCGGCCTTGAACTGGCTGGCCGAGACATTGACCGCGACCCGCACCGGCGCCAGGCCGGCGTCTTGCCAGGCCTTGTTCTGCAAGCAGGCCTGGCGCATCACCCATTCGCCGATCGGGTGGATCAGGCCCGTGTCCTCGGCCAGCGGGATGAAGTCGGCGGGCGACACCGGGCCGATTTCTTCGCTGCGCCAGCGCAGCAGCGCTTCCATGCCGACCACGCGGCCATCCAGGCGCGAGACCTGCGGCTGATAGTGCAGCGACAGTTCGTCGCGCTCGATCGCGCGCCGCAACCGCGTTTCCAGCGCCAGCCAGCGCATCGCCTCGGCATTCATCTCGCCCTTGAAGAAGCGGAAGCCGTTGCGGCCCGAATCCTTCACCTGGCTCAGCGCGGCGTCGGCCGCCTTGAGCAGGTCGCCTGGCGCGTCGCCGTCGCGCGGGTAGACGCTGATGCCGACGCTGCCGGTGACCACCACGTCATGCTCGCCCACCAGCAGCGGCTGCGACACCGCGTCGATCAGGCGCTGGGCGCAGTAGATCACGTCGTCGGTGTCGTCGAAGCTGGTCAGCAGCAGCACGAATTCGTCGCCCGACAGGCGCGCCACGGTCTCGGTCGGGCCGGCCACCTCGCCGGCGCGGCGCGCGACTTCGCGCAGCACGGCGTCGCCGGCCGCGTGGCCAAGGCTGTCGTTGATGCGCGACAGGCGGTCGACGTTGAACAGCAGCAGCGCCACCTGGCTGGCGTCCTGGCGCGCCGCGGCCAGCGCCTGATGCAGGCGGTCATTGAACAGCGAACGGTTCGGCAGCAGGGTGAGGGCGTCGTGGTTCGACAGGAAATCGAGCTGGTGATGGGCCGCCTTCAGCGCCGACAGGTCGGTCGATACCGAGACGTAGGCGGTGCGCCGGCCCTGTTCGTCGTGGACCGCGCTGATGCTCATGCTGGCCGGGTAGACCTCGCCGTTCTTGCGGCGGTTCCAGATTTCGCCGCGCCACTGGCCATCCTTTTCGAGGCAGTTCCACATGCCGGCGTAAAAGGCGTCGTCGTGGCGTCCGGACTTCATCATGCGCGGATTCTTGCCCATGACCTCGGACTCGCGGTAGCCGGTGATCTCTTCGAACGCCGGATTGGCGGCGACGATCCTGGCGTCGGCGTCGGTCATCAGGATCGCTTCCTGCGTGCTGTCGAACACCTGGCGCGCCAGTTCCAGCCGGTGCTCGCTGTCGCGCAGCGCGGCGTCGGCGTCGGCGCGCGCGATGGCTTCGAGCTGCAGCTGCGCCGCGTGGCGCTGCACCACCTCGTACAGGTTCAGGTTTTCATAGGCCACCGCCAGCTGGGCCGCCAGCGCCGTGGCCCAGCGTTCCTCTTCGTCCGAGAACGGCGCCGCGCCCGTGCGCCGGGTGCAATACAGCCAGCCCAGCGGATGCTGCAGGTCGTGCACCTGCAGTCCCAGCAGGTGGCCGACCTCGGGATGGTCGCGGGGCAGGGTGGCCAGCAGGGCGTCGTCGCCGGCCAGGCGCAGCGGGGCGCGGGCGCGCAGCAGCACGCCGGGCAGTTCCTTGTCGCGCAGCGCATGGTCTTCGAGCAGGCCGCCTGCGACGCCGAAGGTACTCAGGTGGCGCACCGCGCGTTCGCTGCTGGCCAGCAGGCACAGGGCGACGCAGTCGGCATCCAGCACGCGCCGCGCTGCATCGACGAAGGCCCCCGCCAGCGCCTCGACGCGGCGCTCGCCCACCAGCATCATGCACATGCGCTCGAGTTCCGACAGGCGCGCGCACAGGTCGAACGGCAGGTCGCGGTCGCGTTCCTGGCCGGGCGGCAGCACCGGCGCCGGCGCGCCGCGCGCCACGCCCAGTTCGGCGGCCACCGCCTCCAGGATGCGATCGGGTTCGGCCGGCTTGCCCAGCACCGTGGTCACGCCGCAGCGCGCCGCCATCGCCATCGTCTCGCGTTCCGAATAGACGGCCGAGAAGAAGATGACACGGGTCGCGCGCAACGCAGGGTCGGCGCGCAGCTGCTGGACGAACTCGTAGCCGTCCATCGTCGGCATCAGGATGTCGGTGATGATGAGGTCGGGCCGCTCGGCGCGGGTGATGGCCAGGGCCTGGGCGCCGTCCTCGGCCTCGATGATCCGGTGCTCGGTATAGCCGAGCAGGGCGGCCAGGTAGCTGCGGTTGCTCGGGCGGTCGTCGACGATCAGGATCGTGGCCATCACCACCGCCTGCTGCGCGAGGCGGCGCCTGGACGACTGGCGAGGAGGGCTACCTGCATGGCAACTCCGAAAATAAGCGGCCGCACCGACTCGATGGATACGGCAAAGATGTCTTAATCATAATCCCGTTGAGCTCGGGCACCGTACGGTGTTGCACGTAAAAACATCGAGCTTAGCAACTTAAAGCCGCAAAATCATTAGTTGTTGCTCAAACGTAACGCTGGTTGACGCGATGAGCTCACTGTGCTGCCGATTTGGGAAGAGCTGGGGCCGACAATGCAGTTAAACGACTGCAAATCCTTTAAAATAGCGGATTACGCATAACCCTCCCGTTTCAAGGAATCCCGTATGTCTATTTCCAGCACCGAGGAAATCGTTGCCGAACTTCGCGCCGGTCGCATGGTCATCCTGGTCGATGAAGAAGATCGCGAGAACGAAGGCGACCTCGTGCTTGCGGCCGATTTCGTCACGCCCGAGGCGATCAATTTCATGATCCGCCATGCGCGCGGCCTGGTCTGCCTGACCTTGTCCGAAGAAATCTGCGACCGGCTGGCGCTGCCGATGATGACTTCGCGCAACGGCACGTCGTTCGGTACCAATTTCACGGTGTCGATCGAGGCGGCGGAGGGCGTGACGACCGGGATTTCGGCGGCCGACCGCGCACGCACCATCCAGGTGGCGGTGAACAAGGGCACGACCCCGGACGACCTGGTGCAGCCGGGTCACATCTTCCCGCTGCGCGCCCAGAAGGGCGGCGTCTTGATGCGCGCCGGACATACCGAAGCCGGTTGCGACCTGACGCACATGGCCGGCCTGACCCCGGCCTCGGTGATCTGCGAGATCATCAAGGAAGACGGCACCATGGCGCGCCTGCCCGACCTGGTCGAGTTCGCCAAGGAACACAATCTCAAGATCGGCACGATCGCCGACCTGATCCATTATCGCAGCCAGAACGAGTGCCTGGTCGAGCGCGTGGCAGAACGCACGCTGTCGACCGAGGCCGGCGAATTCCAGCTGGTCGCATTCCGCGACGCGCCGAGCGGCTCGGCCCACCTGGCCCTGGTCCATGGCGAGCTGTCGCCGGAAAAAGAGGCCCTGGTGCGCGTGCACCAGCCGGTGTCGATCCTCGACCTGCTCGAAAACCGCGCCACGACCCACTCCTGGGACATGGCCTCGGCCATGAAGACCATCAAGGCCGGCGAGGCCGGCGTGATCGTGCTGCTCAATTGCGGCGAAAGCGCCGAGCAATTGTTCGCGCAACTGGCGCCACAGGACGGCAAGGCCAACCGCCTGGGCGCGCGCGCGGCATCGATGGACTTGCGCACCTACGGCATCGGCGCCCAGATCCTGCGCGCGCTGGGCGTGGGCAAGATGCAGCTGCTGGCCAATCCGCGCAAGATGCCGTCGATGACCGGTTTCGACCTGGAAGTGACCGGCTACGTGCCGCGTCCGGACGCCTGAAACACCCAATCAATCCAACGACAAGACAAAGAGGTCAGCCATGACGGTAGGAACTTTTGAAAGCAATCTGCAGGGCGAAGACCTGCGCATCGGTATCGTGCAGGCCCGTTTCAACGCCGACGTGGGCCACGGCCTGCTGTCGTCCTGCCTGGCCGAACTCAAGCGCCTGGGCGTGGCCGACGAAGACATCCTGCACGTGACCGTGCCGGGCGCCCTCGAAGTGCCGCTGGCGCTGCAGCGCATGGCCGTGACCGAGCAGTTCGACGCCCTGATCGCACTGGGCGCGGTGATCCGTGGCGAAACCTACCACTTCGAGCTGGTGTCGAACGAATCGGGCGCCGGCATCACCCGCATCGGCCTCGACTACGGCATTCCGATCGCCAATGCGATCCTGACCACCGAGACCGACGAGCAGGCCGAAGTCCGCATGGCCGAGAAGGGCGGCGACGCGGCGCGCGTCGCGGTCGAGATGGCCAACCTCCTGATGGCGCTGGACGAGCTGGTGCCAGAGGACGAATAACAGTAAAGGCAAGAACACAATGACTGACAAGAGCACGCACGCCAACCCCAGCAAGAACCGCACGCCGCGCCACCGCGCGCGCGAGTTCGCGCTCCAGGGGCTGTACCAATGGCTGCTGAACAATGAATCGGCGCGGGTGGTGTCGACCAATATCCGCGGCGCGCATGGCTTCGACAAGGCCGACTCCGAATTCTTTTCCGCCCTGCTCAATGGCGCGATCGGCACGTCGGTCGAGCTGCGCGAAGCGATCGCCCCGCTGATCGACCGTGCGATCACCGAGCTGTCGCCGATCGAGCACGCGGTGCTGCTGCTGGGCGCCTACGAGCTGAAGAACCATCCGGAGATTCCGTACCGCGTCGTGATCAACGAGGCGGTCGAACTGACCAAGTCGTTCGGCGGGATCGATGGGCACAAGTACGTCAATGGCGTGCTGGATAAATTGGCGTCGAAGCTGCGGCCTGACGAAGTGGCGGCGAACGAGCGTCGTTGATCGTCCTGTTTCCAGGTTGACGAAAAAAGCCACCGTGCGCGAGCCGGTGGCTTTTTTGTTGGCGCTGTCATCGTTAGCTGTTGATGGCCCCGAATGCGATACGCAGTAATTGCTCGACGGAGGTGACCCTCTCGCCATCGAGCGCCCAATGCCAGCCCAGGTAGTTGGGCAACCAGCGCGACCCACCTTCGGGGCGCCACGCCCGGTGACGGCGTCGATGGTCTGCCTGCTGCGGTCGCGCGCCGCCAGGATGCAGTCGAGGTGATGCGAAATCCCGCGCAGGCTGGCCCTGCCGCCACGCCTGCGCGGCTGGCGAGCGAGCTTGCGGGAGCCCTTCCGCGATTCGAGCAGGAATAGTTCGTCGGCCTCGACGATGCCGACCGGGCGCTCGGGCCGGTCGTCCTCGACCCGGTCGAGGAAGCGGTGGCGCCAGCGAAACGTGGTGTTGGGGTGCACGCGACACGCCTTGGTCGCGGCGCGGGCCCTGGGGTTGGCGAGGTAGCCGCCAACCCTATGTGCATCGGGCAGCTGCCGCGCACGCAAAAAAGCCACCGCCGCAGCGGTGGCCCAGGGACTTCCCTCGTGATGTTACAGCCCGGCCAGCGGCTCCACGTTCGGCACGTGCGCGCCGGTGGCCGCGGCGGTGGCGGTCTCCTGCATCGGCTTCGCCTCGGGCTTGGCCGTGTCGGACTCGGTCTGCTTGGCGGTCACGATCGTGGCCGGCGCCGGCGTTGCGCGCGGGGTCCGCACCGGAACGTTCTGGCCTTTCGAGACTTTCTTCAGCAGGCGCCACTCGTTCAGCACCTTGTTGCCGTAGCCCGAATCGGTTTCCAGGTCGGCTGCGCCGACGTACGTCTTGAGGCCGCCTTCGACGGAGCCGGTGCGCTTGACGTAATCCTTCAGGATCAGGGCGCCGACACGGATATTGGCGACCGGATTCAGGGCCGCCTGCGGGCCGCCCACGTCCTCGAACTTGTCGTGGTGGACCTTGGCCATGACCTGCATCAGGCCCTTGGCGCCCATCGGGCTTTCGGCGAACGGGTTCAGGCCCGATTCGATGGCCATCACGGCCAGGATCAGCAGCGGGTCGATCTTCAGCTCATGCGCCGTCAGATAGGCGGTCGAGACCAGCATATTGGCGGCGTCGCCGGCCACGCGGTAACGCTTGGACAGCCAGTTGGTGACGTACTGCTGCTGCTTGCTGTTGCCCAGCATCGCATGCGAATCGCGCAAGTGCGTCGTTTCGACGGCAACCGCCTCGGCCACGGCCTTCGGTGTCGGCGCGACGGGCGCCACCGGTTCGGCGGCGGCAACGACGACTGGCTGCGGATGCAGCATTTCAGAGACGCGCTTGGCGAAACTGTCATTGGTGTACAGCAGCGCCAGCATGGCGACTGCGGTCAGACCGAATACGGTCAGGGTGGTGCGTGCGGTTTTCAAGAGTCCGCTTGCCGTTTTGCTCACGGAAGACCACGTGATTGGCTGGCTGGCCATGGATTGCACGAGCCTTGCGCTCGTGACCAAACGATGAAACATCGAATTTTCCCCTTGTCGCGGCAAAAAGACTCCCGTCGTCTCGCGCTGGGCGATACGCTGGATGGACTTTGGCCGTGCATCAGAAAATCGTTTGTCGCCGCGACGCGGCCGACTAACGCCGTCATTGCCTTGCTTCAGCTGGCTGCTAACCCGGAGGGCAGGGACCAGTGGCTCAACAACTGTCTCGGGGGTTTGGGCAGACGCCCAAGAGAAAACACTCCTTAAAATGTCATATGGGGCCCCGACCCCGTGAATGCATGAGAACGGCTAAAATTGTGTCAAAAAAGGTAAGGCCGTCTCATCAAGTAGGACGGATTGTAGGGGCGGACCTTATATCAAGTCAACCCTAGCACGCGCAATCCTTATTACTTTTGGTTCTGATGAAGTGACCTTCCAAATGGAAATACTTGACGAATCAATCACTTGGCGCGACCCTCTCACTTCCATTCTGCAATCGAAGAAATGCTCAAAACTTGATGAAATATACAGACTTGCGAGATTTTATGGCCCAGCTCGAACGCATGGGCGAGCTCAAACGGGTTGACATTCCGGTGTCCACCAACCTCGAAATGACCGAGGTATGCGACCGCGCCCTGCGCGCCGCAGGTCCTGCGCTGCTGTTCAACAAGCCGGCCGGGCACACGATCCCCGTCCTCGGCAACCTGTTCGGCACGCCGAAGCGCGTGGCGCTGGGCATGGGCGCCGACGACCTGGGCCAGCTGCGCCAGATCGGCCACGTGCTGGCGCGCCTGAAAGAACCCGAGCCACCCAAGGGTTTCAAGGACATCATGGGCATGGGTTCGCTCGTCAAGGCGGTATGGGACATGGCGCCCAAGGAAGTGAAGGGCGCTCCTTGTCAGGAAATCGTGTGGGAGGGCAAGGATGTCGACCTGGGCAGGCTGCCGATCCAGCATTGCTGGCCGGGCGACGTCGCGCCCCTGATTACCTGGGGCCTGGTGATCACCAAGGGCCCGAACAAGAAGCGCCAGAACCTGGGCATCTACCGCCAGCAGGTGCTGGGGCCGAACAAGGTCATCATGCGCTGGCTGGCGCACCGCGGCGGCGCGCTCGATTTCCGCGAACACGCGCTGGCCAACCCGGGCCAGCCGTATCCGATCGCGGTGGCGCTGGGCGCCGACCCGGCCACCATCCTGGGCGCCGTGACGCCGGTGCCGGACACCCTGTCCGAATACCAGTTCGCCGGCCTGCTGCGCGGCAGCCGCACGACGCTCACGAAAGCCATCGGCAGCGAATTACGGGTTCCAGCGTCGGCCGAGATCGTGCTTGAAGGCCATATCTATCCCGACCAGAACCACCCGTCCGGCTTCGAGCATGCGCTCGAAGGCCCCTATGGCGACCATACCGGCTACTATAATGAGCAGGACAGTTTCCCGGTATTCACCATCGACCGCATCACGATGCGGCGCGACCCGATCTACCATTCGACCTATACCGGCAAGCCGCCGGACGAGCCGGCCGTGCTGGGCGTGGCGTTGAACGAGGTCTTCATTCCCTTGCTGCAGAAGCAGTTCACCGAAATCACCGATTTCTACCTGCCGCCGGAAGGCTGCAGCTACCGCATGGCGGTGGTGCAGATGAAGAAGCAGTACGCGGGCCATGCCAAGCGCGTGATGTTCGGCGTATGGAGCTTCCTGCGCCAGTTCATGTATACCAAGTTCATCGTGGTCGTCGACGAGGATGTCGATGTGCGCGACTGGAAAGAGGTGATCTGGGCCATCACGACCCGGGTCGACCCGACCCGCGACACGGTCATGGTCGACAATACTCCGATCGACTACCTCGACTTCGCCTCGCCGATCAGCGGCCTGGGCAGCAAAATGGGGATCGACGCCACGAATAAGTGGCCGGGGGAAACCAGTCGCGAGTGGGGCACGCCGATCGTGATGGAACCGGCCGTGAAACAGAAAATCGACGCGATCTGGCAGCAGCTGGGCATTTGACCGGACAGGGCCGGCGCTGCGGCGCCGGCCTGATTCCCCAAACGCCCGCCGTCAGGTATAATGGGTGCTGGCGGGCCCCTGCGCATTGTGGCATGGTTTACCTGGTCAGGTCGGGAACGAAGCAGCCAAAGCCGTTCACCGCAAGTGCCGCAGATCAGGCTCGCCTCCTATTCTTTCTCGCAGTAGCCCTCCGCAGCAACTTCCCTTTTCGCTTCCAGTCAGCCGCTGGCTCCCGCACGTCCATCGGATCCGTTTTTCTTTCCAATTACGCAAGATCCCGCCCGCGGATTGTTCGCGATGACCGTCATCTGCGGTAAAATCGTGGCATGTCCTATCAAGTCCTCGCCCGCAAATACCGCCCCAAGAACTTCGAAACGCTGGTCGGCCAGGAGCACGTGGTCCGTGCGCTGACCCATGCCCTGCGTACGGAGCGGCTGCATCACGCCTATCTGTTTACGGGCACGCGCGGGGTCGGCAAGACCACCCTGTCGCGCATCCTGGCCAAGTCGCTCAACTGCACCGGCCCGGACGGGCAGGGCGGGATCACGGCCGAGCCGTGCGGACAGTGCGAGGCTTGCCGCGCGATCGACGCCGGCCGCTTCGTCGACTACATCGAGATGGACGCGGCGTCCAACCGCGGCGTGGACGAGATGGCCCAGTTGCTGGAGCAGGCGGTCTATGCGCCGAGCAATGCGCGCTTCAAGGTCTATATGATCGACGAGGTGCACATGCTCACCAACCATGCGTTCAACGCGATGCTCAAGACGCTCGAAGAACCGCCTCCGCACGTCAAGTTCATCCTGGCGACCACCGACCCGCAAAAGATTCCCGTCACGGTGCTGTCGCGCTGCCTGCAGTTCAACCTCAAGCAGATGCCGCCGGGCCATATCGTCGGCCACCTCGAGAACATCCTCGGCCAGGAGGGCGTGAGCTTCGAACAGCCGGCCCTGCGCCTGCTGGCGCAAGGCGCCCACGGCTCGATGCGCGACGCGCTGTCGCTGACCGACCAGGCGATCGCCTATGCGGCCGGGCAGGTCACGCTCGATGCGGTGCAGGGCATGCTCGGCGCGCTCGACCAGTCCTACCTGGTGCGCCTGCTCGACGCCCTGGCGGCGCAAGACGGCGCCGACCTGATGGCGGTGGCCGACGAGATGGCCAGCCGCAGCCTGTCCTATAACGGCGCGCTGCAAGACCTGGGCACCTTGCTGCACCGGATCGCGCTGGCGCAATCGGTGCCCGGCGCCGTGCCGCAAGACCTGCCCGAACTGGCCGACATCATGCGCCTGGCCGCGGTCTTCGAACCGCAAGAAGTGCAGCTGTATTACCAGATCGCCGTGCATGGCCGTAACGAGATCGGCCTGGCGCCGGACGAATACGCCGGCTTCACCATGACGCTGCTGCGCATGCTGGCCTTTCGTCCCGGCCAGGGCGGGGCGGAAGCACCCGCGGCGCCGCCCGCCGCCGGGACCCAGCCCAACGGAGCGCCGGCCGCACGCGCCGCGGCCGCCGCCGCCGCCAGCCATGCCGTGGTGACGCCGCGTCCGGCCGCGCCGCCGGCCGCCGCTGCCGCACCGAATGGTGCGCCACCGCCCGCGCCGACCGCTGCCGCCGCGCCCGGCGCGCCGGCCATGACCTCGGCCCGCGCCGCGATCAACGCGGCGCTCGAAGCCGCGCGCGCCGCCTCGGGCATGCGCGCGCCGCCGAAACGCCCGGGCGCCGACACCGCCGCAGGCCAGCCGGCGCCACCGGCACCGCCAGCGCCGCCGGCGCCGTCAGCGCCAGCGCCGCCGCCCGGCCCGTCGGCCTCGACGCCATCGCAGCCGCAAGCGCGCCAGGCGGCGCCTGCTGCGCCGCCGCCATGGGATGGCGGCCAGGGCGCGGCCCAACCGTCGATGCAGGCCCGGCAGCAGCCGCAGCAGCAGATGGAGGACGACGTGCCGTCCTGGGTCACCGAATTCTCGGACGATACCGCCGTCGCCGCCGTCGCGGCCGACGCGCCGGCGGTGGTCGCGCCCGCGCCCCAGGTGCGCGCGCCGGCCGCACCGCCGCACGCCTATGTCGTCACGCCGGTGCCAGAGATCGGTTGGGACGGCAACTGGCCGGCGCTGGCCGGCAGCCTGCCGCTGCGCGGCGTGGCCCAGCAATTGGCGCTGCAGACCGAACTGGTCTCTTGCGTCGCGCACGAGCGCGCCGTCACCTTCAGGTTGCGGGTGCCGGTCGATACGCTGCGCGCCAGCGGCAATAGCGAAAAACTGGCGGCTGCGCTGCAAGAACAGTTTCCCGATTTCCGCGTGAGCGTGGAATCCGAGATCGGTCCGGTGTGGTACACCGCCGGCGCCGAGCAGAAAGCCGCGCGCGAGGAGCGCCAGCGCCTGGCCGAGTCGATCGTCGCGGCCGATCCCTTCGTGCAGGAGCTCGAGCGACGCTTCGACGCGTTCGTCGTGCCCGGCTCGGTCAAGGTCGCCTGACCGGCCTCTCATTTACCATCCGACTTTTGGAGAACCCCACCATGATGAAAAACCAGCTCGCAGGCTTGATGAAACAGGCGCAAGCCATGCAGGACAATATGAAAAAGGCGCAGGAGCAGCTGGCTCAGATCGAAGTCGAAGGCCAGTCGGGCGCCGGCCTGGTGAAGGTCGTCATGACCTGCAAGAACGACGTCAAGCGCGTCACGATCGATCCGTCGCTGCTGGGCGACGACCGCGACATGCTGGAAGACCTGGTCGCGGCCGCGTTCAACGACGCCGTGCGCAAGGCCGAGGCGACCGCCGCCGAAAAGATGAGCGGCCTGACCGCCGGCATGCCGGGCCTGCCGCCTGGCTTCAAGATGCCGTTCTGATGCTGCGATGACGGCCCCGCCGGCTCCTGGCCGGCGGGGCGCTCCCCATGTCGACCTCGCTCGAATTTCTCATCGAATCGCTGCGCCGCTTGCCGGGCGTGGGCCCCAAATCGGCCCAGCGCATGGCATTCCATCTGCTGCAGCATGACCGCGAAGGCGCGGCGCAATTGTCGCGCGCGTTGTACCAGGCGGTCGACACCGTGCACCACTGCGCCAGGTGCAATACCTTCTCGGACATCGAGATCTGCGAGCTGTGCGCCGATCCGGAACGCGACCATACGCTGCTGTGCGTGGTCGAGACCCCGGCCGACCAGATCATGATCGAACAGACCCTGACCTGGCGCGGCCTGTACTTCGTGCTGATGGGCCGGCTGTCGCCGTTGGACGGCATCGGTCCGCGCGACCTGGCGCTGGACAAGCTGGTCAACCGGGCCACCGACGGCGTCGTCGGCGAAGTGGTGCTAGCGACCAATTTCACCAACGAGGGCGAAGCCACCGCTCACTATATCAGCGAGATGCTCAAGGCGCGCGGCCTGAAGGTCAGCCGCCTGGCGCGCGGCGTGCCGGTGGGCGGCGAGCTGGAATACGTCGACGCCGGCACGATCGCGCGCGCGATGCTCGACCGCCGCAGCGCCTGACGGCAAGACAGGGCGAACACAGGGCCTGCGTGCGCGCAAATCCCGCCAGCAAAGCGCTGCTATCGTGGTTTTTTCAGCGGACCGGCCATGCATATCGTCGACCTCACGATGTTCTATGCCGCCGAGGGGGGCGGCGTCAGCACCTACCTGAACGCCAAGTCGGCCTGGCTGGCACGCCAGGCGCGGGCGCGGCATACCATCCTGAGTCCCAATATCGGCGCCGGCGCGCCGCCCGCCCACCTGCGCATCGCCGGCCTGGCCCTGCCCGGGCTGCATGGCTACCGCATGCCGCTGTCGGTCGCCGCCATCGCCCGCCGCCTGCGCGCGCTGCGGCCCGACCTGGTCGAGGTGGGCGATGCCGGCCACTGCGCCTGGGCCGCGCTGCGCGCGCGCGACCGGCTGCATATCCCGGCCGTGGCCTTCTATCATTCCGACCTGCCGCGCCTGGTCGAGAACCGTTTCGGCGCCCATGCCGCCCAGCTCTCCCGGCGCTACCTGGCCCAGCTGTACAGCCAGTTCGACCTGGTGCTGGCCCCGAGCCGCCTGATGGTCGGGCAATTGCAGGCGATGGGCATCGATGGGGCCGTGCACCAGCCGCTCGGCATCGATTGCGGCATCTTCCATCCCGGCCGCCGCGATCCAGCGCTGCGCGAGCGGCTGGGCCTGGCGCCCGGAGTACGCCTGCTGGTGTACGCCGGCCGCTTTACGGCCGACAAGAAGCTCGACGTGCTGCTCGAGGCAATGGATTCTCTTGGCCCCGCCTACCACCTGCTGATGGTGGGCCCGAGCCAGGCGGCGTTCGACGTCCCGCCCGGCGCGGGCATCAGCCGCCTGCCGTTCCAGCGCGACCAGCGCGCGCTGGCGCGCATCCTGGCCAGCTGCGACCTGCTGGTGCATCCGGGCGATTGCGAAACCTTCGGCTTGATCGTGCTGGAGGCGATGGGGTGCGGCCTGCCGGTGGTGGCGACCGAGGCGGGGGCCCTCGCGGAGCTGGTCGACGAGCACACCGGCATGCTTGCCCGGCCCAATTGCCCGGCCAGCCTGGCCGAGGCCATCAGCGGCGTGTACACGCGCGACCTGGCGGCGCTGGGCGCCAATGCGCGTCGCAAGGTCGCATCGTCATTCGGTTGGGGGACGGTGTTCGCCCACATACTGATGCATTACTGCAAGCTGCTGGCGCTGGAGCCACCGGCTTGCGCGACACCGATCGACACGCCGGGCGAGCCATCGTATGTGCGCGCCAGGTCTTACCAGTAAGGACCCCAGTAGCCGCCCCCGCGATAGCGCCAGGAGCCATAGGGGCCGTTCGCGGTGCCCATGCGCTGCAATTCCTCGCGCGTGCCCAGGTGCAGCACGCATTCGCGCCATGGATCGGTGTTCGCGCTATAGCCGAGCTGGCTGCACGCCGGGCCGTAGATGGCCATGAGTTGCGTCATCTCGGCTTGCGCGCGCGCGGATTTTTCTTGCGGCGTGGAGCAGGCGGTGGCCAGCACGGCCAGGCCGATGGCGGCCGACAGGCGCAGGATGGCGGGCATTGTTGCGCCCTTGACCTTGATATTGGCTTGCATGATGATTCCTTTCGCTGCTGGAGCGGGATGACCCAAGCATAGCACCAGTGCGGGTCCCTCCGCGTGCGATAGCAAACAAACCCGCGGGATTTGCCGGCTTCCTCACCGCCATGAGATTTTTATGGCAATTTTCTGGCAGAATACGCCCCCAAAACAAGGAGGCTATGGGGATGGGCAAGTCGCGATGGAAGACATGGACCCTGCGCGGGGCCGCGGCGCTGCTGGCGCTGGTATTGCTGGCGGTGCTGGCCGCGTGGCTGTTCCTGCGCGCCAGCCTGGCGCAGCTCGACGGCGAGCGCCGGGCGGATGGCTTGTCGGCCGAGGTCAAGGTCGAACGCGACGCCGGCGGCGTCCCCACGATCAGCGGCGCCAGCCGGCAGGACGTGGCCTATGCGACCGGTTTCGTGCACGGCCAGGAGCGTTTCTTCCAGATGGACCTGCTGCGCCGCACGGCGGCCGGCGAATTGGCCGAGCTGTTCGGCCCCAAGGCGGTGCCGGCCGACCGCGCGCAGCGCCTGCACCGTTTCCGCGCCCGCGCCGGCGCGACGCTGGCGCGCCTGCCCGCCGACGAGCGCGCGCTGCTGGAACGCTATGCCCGGGGCGTCAACGACGGACTCGATGCGCTCGGCGCGCGTCCCTTCGAATATGCGCTGACCGGCGCCGCCCCGCGTCCATGGGCGGCGGCCGACTCGCTGCTGGTGGTCTGGGCCATGTATATCGACCTGCAGGGCGCCCAGCAGGCGCGCGAGCTGGCGCGCGGCTGGCTGCGCGAGCACAGCGACGCCGCGCAACTGGCCTTCCTGCTGCCAGAGGCGACCGCCCATGACGCGCCGCTCGACGAGGGCAAGGCGCCGGCCCCTGGCCCGCTGCCGCCGCAGGCGCCGGCCTGGTGGGGCGGCGCGCCGCGCGTTCCCGGCGCGCCGCTCAAGCTGGCCGGCCTGGACGTGACCGACTCGGTCGGCAGCAACAACTACGCGCTGGCCGGCAGCCGCAGCAGCACCGGCGCCGCCATCGTGGCCGACGACATGCACCTGGGCCTGCGGCTGCCGAATATCTGGTACCGCCTCGTGCTGCGCTTCCCCGATCCGGCGGCGCCGGGCGGCCAGCGCCGCCTGGCCGGCGTCAGCCTGCCCGGCGCGCCGCCATCGGTCATCGTCGGTAGCAATGGCCAGGTGGCCTGGGCCTTCACCAACAGCTACGCCGATTCGCTCGACCTGGTCGAGCTGGGGCGCGACCCGGCCCGTCCCGGCCAGGTGCGCCTGCCGGGCGGCTGGGAAACGCCGCGCGAATTCGCCGAGTCGATCGCCGTCAAAGGCGCCGCGGCCGAGCGTCTGGTCGTGCAGGAGACGTCGCTCGGCCCGATCCGAACGGTGGGTGAGCGCAGCTACGCGGTGCGCTGGATCGCCCACGATCCGGCCGCGCTGAACATGAACCACCTGAAGCTCGAGTCGGTGGCCAATGTCGAGGATGCGCTGCTGGCCGCCGCCAGCGACGGCATCCCGGCCCAGAACTTCGTCGCCGGCGACGTGCACGGCAATATCGGCTGGACCATCGCCGGCCTGCTGCCGCGCCGCGCGGGCGATCCGCTTGCCGCCAGCTTTCCGTCGGGCGTGGACGGCCCGGCGCCGACCTGGGACGGCGTGCTGCCGTATGCCGACCACCCGCGCATCGTGAACCCGGGCGACGGCCAGATCACGACCGCCAACAGCCGCCAATTGATGGGCGGCGGTCATGCGCTGCTGGGCGACGGCGGCTACGATCTCGGCCAGCGCAACCGCCAGCTGCATGAGGGTTTGCTGGCCATGGGCGACCAGGTCGACGTGCGGCGCGCCTTCGACGGCGCCCTCGACGACCGCGCCATCCTGGTCGGCCAGTGGCGCCAGCGCGCGCTGGGCGTGCTCGACGCGCAGGCGCTCGACGGCCACCCGCGGCGCGCCGAATTCCGGCGCCTGCTGGAGACCAGCTGGAGCGGCAGGGCGAGCGTCGAGTCGGTCGGCTACCGCCTGGCGCGCGACTTCATGTGGGCCGTGCACGACCTGCTGTACGGCCGCGTCAACGCGGCCCTCAAGGAGATCGATCCGAAGGCCAGCGCGGCCGCCGCCAGCACGCGCTGGCCGGCGATCGCGGCGCGCCTGCTCGACGAACAGCCGCAGGCCTGGCTGCCGCCGGACCACGCCTCGTGGCGCGCATTCCAGCTGGCGGCGGTCGACCGCGCCATCGCGGCGCTGCAGGAGGCGGGGATTCCGCTGGCCGAGGCCACCTGGGGCAAGCGCAACACGGCCGATATCGCGCATCCGATCAGCATGGCCGTGCCCGCGCTGCGCCCCTGGCTCGCCGCCCCGGGCCAGCCGCTGGCGGGCGACGCCCACATGCCGCGCGTGGCGGGGCCGAATTTCGGCCAGTCGGAGCGATTGACCGTGTCGCCCGGCCGCGAAGAAGAGGGTTTGTACAATATGCCGGGCGGGCAGAGCGGGCATCCGCTGTCGCCGTTCTTCCTGGTCGAACACGCGGCCTGGGTCGAGGGCAAGCCAACGCCGCTGTTGCCGGGGCCGGTGAAGCACACGCTGCGCTTCGTGCCCCGGACGTCGCGCTGACGCTGGCTATTTGGCCGGCAAGGCCTGCTGCGCGTTGCGCAGCATCTCGGTGATCTTCCCGGCGCTGGAAGGGTGGCCAAGGTAGTAGCCCTGCACCATGTCGCAACCCAGCTCCTCGAGCAGCAGGAGCTGCTCATTGGTCTCGACGCCTTCGGCCACCACCACCATCTTGAGGCCGTGGGCCATGGCGATGATGGCGCGCGTGATGGCCGCATTCTCCGAATCCTGCGGCAGGCCGGCGATGAAGCTGCGGTCGATCTTCAGCGCGCGCACGTCGAAGCGCTTCAGGTAGTTCATCGACGAGTAGCCGGTGCCGAAGTCGTCGATCGACAGGTGCACGCCGATGCCGCGCAGCTGCTCCAGGGTCACCATCGTCGCGCGCGCATCGTCCATCAGGGTGCCCTCGGTCAGCTCCAGTTCCAGCAGGCGCGGTTCGAGCCCGGTATCGTTCAGGGCCGACAGCACGATCTGCGACAGGTTCTCGTCCTTGAACTGCTTGGCCGACAGGTTGACCGCGATGCGCAGCAGGCGCCGCGTCAGGCGCTGCCAGGCGCGCGCCTGGCGGCATGCGGTGCGCAGCACCCATTCGCCGATCGGCACGATCAGGCCGGTCTCCTCGGCCAGCGGGATGAACTCGGTTGGCGGCACCAGGCCGCGCTCGGGATGGCGCCAGCGCACCAGGGCCTCGACGCCCACGATCTCGGAAGTCGTCACGGCCCGTTGCGGCTGGTAGACCAGGTACAGCTCGTCGTTCTGCAGCGCGCGGCGCAGGCCCACTTCGAGCTTTACGTGGCTCATGATCTGCATGGTCAGCGAAGAGCTGTACAGCTTGGCGTTGTTCTTGCCGCAGTTCTTGGCGTGGTACATGGCGGTGTCGGCGAATTTCAGCAGCGAGCCGCAATCGTCGCCGTCTTCGGGAAACAGCGAGATGCCGATGCTGGCGGTGACGAAAATCTCGTTGTTCTCGATATCGAAGGGGCGCCGCATCGCTTCCTTGACGCGGGTGGCGACGTTCAGCGCATGCTCGACGCGCTCCAGGTCGGGGATCAGTATCGTGAACTCGTCGCCGCCGAGGCGCGCCAGGTTGGTCGCGCTGCCCGCGTTATTGGTACGGGCGTCGCTGCCTTCGCCGCGCGAGACCAGGTCGCTCGGACGGATGGTCTCGCGCAGGCGCTCCGAGACCATCTTGAGCAGCTGGTCGCCGGCGTCGTGGCCCAGGGTGTCGTTGATGCGCTTGAAGGCGTCGAGGTCCATGAACAGCACCGCGAACTTCTTGTTGCCCATCTTGGCGCGTTGCAGCTCGCGCTCGAGCGTCTCGAGAAAGGCCTGGCGGTTCGGGATGCCGGTCAGGCTGTCGCAGTAGGCCAGGCGCCGGATCTGCTCTTCGGCGCGCTTGCGTTCGCTGATGTCGCGCACCAGGCCGAGCACCTCGGACGGGCTGGTGGCCACCAGGCGCGCCTCGAAGTGCAGCACTTCGCCGCATTCGACCAGTTCGTACTCGACCGAGCGCACCTGCTGGGTGGCGAGCACGGTCTTGACCTGGTCCAGCATGCGCGTTGCGATCTCGGGCGGCAGCGTGTCGGCCAGGTGCTTGCCGATGAAGCGCGCGCCCGCGACGGGACCGTCGGCGGGGCGCCCGGGGCAGGCCTGGCCGGACCGCTCCTGGCCAGGCCGTTCCTGGCCCGGCTCATAGTCGAGATAGAAACCGTCCGCGTTCAGGCGAAAGAAGGTGTCGGGAATGGCTTCCAGCACCGCGCGGTTCTGGGCGTCGGCGATGCGCAGGCGGGCGATGGCGTCGCTGGCGCGCAGCACGTACAGCACGCGGTGGCCTAGGATCGGCCAGTTGATCGGCTTCGAGACGAAGTCGGTGGCGCCGGCCTCGTAGGCCTGGGTCACGGCCTCGACGTCGTCGCTGCCGGTGACCATGACGATCGGCACGCAGGCGCCGGCCGCTTCGAACGCGCGGATCGCGCCGCAGGCCGTGAAGCCGTCCATGCGCGGCATGTCGACGTCCATCAGGATCAGGTCGGGAACCCGCTCCCGCGCCAGCGCGACCGCTTCCAGGCCGTCGCCGGCCTCGATGCCTTGCAGCCCGACCTGGGCCAGCATCTCGAGCATCAGGAGGCGCATGACGGGATCGTCGTCGGCGACGAGCACCGTCCCGCGCTGGGTGGGGGCAGAAGCTGGCATGTCAGGATTCCTTTTCAAGCATGGCGTGGAGCGACTGGCGCACCGACTGGAATTCGCGCTCCATGTCGGCCAGCAGGGTTGCGGCGCCGTCGACCTTGCCGTCTCGTCCGCGCTGTTCGAGATCGCGGCACAGCACGGCCAGGCGCGCCGCGCCGATATTGGCGCTGGCCGACTTGAGGCCATGGGCGATGCGGCGCACGTTCCCGGCGTCGCGCGCGGCCAGGGCCTGGCGCAGCCCGTGCAGGTGGCGCGGGGTGTCGCCCATGTAGGCGTTGATGACCTTCTGCACCAGCAGGTCGCCGGCGTCGCGGCTCAGCGCGCGGATCTTTTCCAGGGCCGCGCGGTCGACCGGTTCGTCCGGTGGCGCCGGCATTGGCGGCGCGGATGGAGGCGGCGGCGGATCCACGTCGAATGCGCTCTCCGGCGGGTCGCCGTGGTGACGCTCGGCCAGCAGCGGCAGCGCGATCCAGCGTCCGATCACCGCCGCCAGCTGTTGCTGGGTGAACGGCTTGGACAGATAGTCGTCCATGCCGGCCGCGAGACAGGCTTCGCGGTCGCCCTGCAGCGCGTTGGCTGTGATCGCGATCACGGGCAGGGTGCGTGCGCGACCCATTTCCCGCTCGTGGCGGCGGATCTCGCCGGTGGCCGCAAAGCCGTCCATCACCGGCATCTGGCAGTCCATCAGCACCGCGTCCCAGCCGCCTTCCTGCACCGCGCGCAGCGCTTCCTGGCCGTTGCGCGCGCAATGGGTCTCGAGGCCCAGGCTTTCCAGCATCGCCCGCGCCACCTCGACGTTGACCGGATTGTCCTCGGCCAGCAGCACGCGCCGCGCGCGCCGCACCGGGGGCAGGCGCGCCGCCGGTCGCGCGCGCCCCGCTGCGAACGGCGCCGCCGAAGGGCGGGCCGAAGCGTGCGCCGGACCGGGATCGCCGGCCGCGGGAAGGTGCAGCCGCGCCGCGCGCGCCGTCAGGCAGGCGAACAGGTCGGCCGCGCGCGCCGGCTTGACCAGCTGGTAGGCCACGCCGGCCTCGCGCCGCTGCACCGGATCGGCGGCCATCCGTTCCGGGCTGAGCAGGACAAAATGGGTGTCGATCGGGGTGGAGCGCGCCACCGCCTCGGAGCGCACCGAGGCCGCCAGCGCCAGCCCGCTGGTCTGGGTCAGTTCCATGTCGACCACCGCCGCGTCGTAGGGACGGCCGGCGCGCGCGGCGCTGACCAGGTGCTCGAAGGCGGCCGCCGCGCTGCCCGCGCCTTCGCACGAGGCGCGCCAGGCTTCCAGCTGCCGCAGCAGTTCCTGGCGGCTGGCCTCCTGCTCGTCCACCACCAGCACCCGCAGGCCCTCCAACGTGTGCTGGCGGTGGCCGGGCGCGTCGGGATCGACGCGGCGCTTGTCGAAGCTGACCGTGAACCAGAAGATCGAGCCGCGCTGCGGCGCGTTCTCGACGCCGATCGTGCCTTTCATGAGTTCCACCAGCTGCTTCGAGATGGCGAGGCCCAGGCCGGTGCCGCCGTACTTGCGGGTGGTGGAATCGTCGGCCTGCGAGAAAGCGTTGAAGATGCGCGCGCGCGCGTCGCGCGAGATGCCGATGCCGGTATCGTGCACCTCGAAGCGCAGCGCCACCCGCTGCGCGTCCTCGCCGGCCACCCGCACCCGCGCCATGATGCGTCCCTCGGTGGTGAACTTGATCGCGTTGCCGATCAGGTTGGCGATGATCTGGCGCAGCCGGTTCGGATCGCCGCAGATCGCCACCGGGATGTCGTTGGCGATGTCGAAGTCGCAGCCCAGGCCCTTGGTCGCCGCCTGCGGCGTATACACATTGTGGATGTCGTCCAGCAGGTCCCACAGGTTGAAGTTGATGTATTCGATGGTCAGCTTGCCGGCCTCGATCTTCGAGAAATCCAGGATGTCGTTGATGATCACCAGGAGGTGTTCGCCCGAGCGCTTGACCAGCAGCGTGTAGTTGCGCTGGGCCTCGGTGAGCTCGGTGGCGAGCAGCATCTCGGTCATGCCCAGCACTCCGTTCATGGGGGTGCGGATCTCGTGGCTCATGGTGGCCAGGAAACCGCTCTTGGCGCGGCTGGCCGCTTCGGCCGCGTTCTTGGCCTTCTCCAGCTGCTCGGTGCGCACGCCGACCTGGCGCTCGAGTTCGTCGCGGTGGTGCAGCAGGGCCGCGCCGCGGTCCTCGATCTGGGCCAGCATGGTGTTGAAGCTGTCGATCAGCACGCCCAGCTCGTCGCTGCGCGTGTGCGGCACGCGCAGGGCGTAGTTCTGGCTGGCCGAGACTTTTTGCGCGGCCTGGATCAATTTGGCGATCGGCTCGGCGATGCTGCGCTTGAGCGGCCCCGCCAGCCCCAGCGACACCAGCAGCGCCGCGCCCATCGCCAGTCCGATCACGACCAGGCTGGCCACGATGTCGAGCCACATCGGCAGCAGGTCGGCCTCGATCATCACCGCGCCGACCGCCAGCTCGCCATGGCGCACCTCGTGCACCACGCGCATATGGCGCGACATCAGGGCGCGGCCGGCGCGGTTGGCGGCGGCCAGCGTGTCCGGCTCGAGATCGGGAAGCGTCGCCAGTTCGGCGCCCAGGCGCGACGGCGTGCGGTATTCGGCCAGCGCGCGGCCGAAACGGTCGTACAGCACCGCCGCCGAGATGTCCTGCTGGGCCTCGAGCGCGGCCAGCGTGGCATGCGCCTGGCGCCGGTCGACCAGCATCAGGTCGCCCGCGCTGGCGGCGCCGATCACGCGCGCGAAGGCGGCCATTTTCAGGCTCTCGGCCTGGCGGTGGTTGACGACCGAGGTGACGGCGAAGGCGCCGAAGACGAACAGGAGCGCCGTCGCCGTGGAGAGCAGCGAGATGATGTTCAGCTTCCGGTTCAGGCTCGAGCGCTCGAAATTCTGCATCGCGGTTCCCGCAAACGGCACAGCGCAGCGGATCCGGCAACGGTGCAGATCCTCCTAGCGGGCAAGATCCCGCAGGAAAAAAATATACGCACTAGGGGAGGGGGGAGCTTTGCGACACCGCAAATGTGGCATCCGATGCAACGAATGTCTGGCGCGGCCCTGCGGCCGGACAGGATTACAGGACGACGACCGTATCGCTGAAGTCGTCCTCGACCCGGTTGCCGGCGCACAGCACCGAGTACATGGTGCAATCGAGGGTGGTCTTGCGCGTCTTCATTGCCGCGAGGAAGTCGGCCGACAGCTGGCAGTCGCCGTCCGAGATCATCAGGATGTCCGCCTTCAGGTAGTCGGGCTGCGCGGCGATGATGTCGAGCGCGCGGCCCAGCGGCGTTGCGTAGTCGGTGCCGCCGCCATAGCCCTGGCGCAAGAACTGCAGAAGGCCGGGCACGCCACTGGTCGCGCGCATGGAATACTCCTGCAGCTGACCTGCATCGCCGAACAGCAGCACATGCAGCGAACGGTCCTCGCGCTCGAGGATGTTGGCGATCGCCAGCAGCAGCGCCTTCGCCTTCAGCAATGGGGCGCCGCCCATGCTGCCCGAGGTGTCCAGGCAGGCCACGACGGGGCCGGTGCGCTTCTTGCTGGTCTCGGCCTGTTCGACGTTGACGAGATCGTGGCCGCGCAGCTCATAGGACAACAGGTTCTTTTCCAGCAGGCGCGCGTAGAACAGCGATTCGAGGGCGTCGTCCTCGAGGTTGAGCAGTTCGCTCGGCAGCATGCGCATCAGGTCGTCGCTGCGGTGGGTGCCGTGTACCTCGTTCCTGCTGGCGCGTGGGACCCGGGTCTGTTTTTTCTTTTCCTCTGAAATATGATTGCGGCCCAGCTTGCGCGCCAGCTCCCGCACCCGGGCGTTGTCGCGCAGCGTCGCCGCCAGCGCCGCGAATTCAGCGCCGCAGGCTTGCAGGTCGGCGTACGAAAAGCCCGCACCGGGGCAACTGGCCAGGAAAGCTTCGTGCTCGCGGTAAGCATCGGCGATGTCGGCAAGCGTGGTACGAAACGCAGCCAGGTGCGCGCGGACGTCGGCCGGGATGCGTTCGTCCGCAATCTCGGCTTCGTAGGCCTGCATCTCGGCCAACTCGCCGCGAATCCGCTCGATGCTGTCGGCGTCGAGCTTCAGATGGCGGAAATAGTCGGCTTGCGCCTGCCAGTCGGGTTCGGGCGGCGGCGCTTCGCCGGCGTCGGCATTCCAGTCCCATAGGCGCCATTTGGTGGCGCCCAGCTTGCGCTGCGCCATCCGCTTCAGGGTGGAGAGCGACGGCTCCCACGTCTCGCTCGCCAAGCCGGCGAACAGATCCCCGAAGGCAGATCCGCCATCGCGCGCTCCGGCACGGTCGACGCAGCGCGCAGAGAAATGGTGGCAATTATTGAACAGGAGACTGTAGAGATGACGATCGCCGATGGACGATTCCGCCTGGCGGGCCACCAGCATATCGCCGACCGGGCCGTCGCTGTCGCACGAGACGTAGATCTGGCGTCCCATGATGCTTTTCGACGTGAAGCTTGCCGCGCCGCAGCGGAAGACTGCGCTGTCGGCAAAGCCTTCGACCTCGATGTTGGCGATGTCTCCGTCACCGATATGGATGCCGGAATGCTCGGCACCGACCCACAGGTCGCAATACAGCACGCTTCCAGGCACGGGGACGACCTTGTCGCGAAAGGTACTGTCGACAAAATACTTGATGGCCTTGGCGCCGAGGCGCAATGAGCTGAAGACGTCGGTGAACATCGCGCGCGATCAGGCCCAGAGGTTGACCCGGATCTGCTCGGTCAGCAAGGTGGACGCGCTACCCGACTGGGCACGCCGGACCGGGGCGGCGCCGCTGCCGGCGAAATCCCGTTTCCGCAACGTGGGCTGGGCCAACTGGTCATCCCACTGCCAGATATCGACGAAATCCCAGTCCAGCCAGTCCTCGAAGTAGCGCTGCGTGAAGAGCGCCGCGTCGACTTCCCGGCAAACCCCCTGGTCGACGGACTGGGTGTTCGTGCCGGCGTCGAGGATGATGTTGTCGGAAATCTTTCCGGGACCGGCGCCGATGGGGTGGGCCAGCCTGGCCAGTCGAGCGTCGAGCTGCAGTTTGCCAACCGCGCAGTGCTGGATCGTGTTACTGCTGTCATAGCTGCGGGCAATACCATGGAGCGATGTCGGAGCGGTTGTCATTGACTCGAACGCCAAGCCGCCAAGAAAACTGATTGGCGCGCCGGGGCGAACCATGGAAGGGGGGCTGGTTCCCGTGCGCGCTGTCACAAAACACTTTTCAATGACATTGCCCTTGTCCAGCGCGGCCGCAAGGCCACCCACGACCTGCTCCTCCGCGCTCCATGCGATGTCGAGCGCCACCTGGCAGTTTGACATCGTGCACCTGGTTGCGGTATGCGCGATCAGCGAGGCGCCCGATGTGCAGTGCGAGATCTCACAGCCGGTTGCCGTACCGCCGACCAGCGAGGCGTCAGACCCGCAGCCGGTGAACACGCTGTCGGTGGCCTTCGTCGCGATCATGCTCAGGTTCGCGTGGCAGTGTTCGAACGTGCTGTCGGATACTTCATCGGCAATCGCCGCACCGCGCAGGACGAGATTCCTGACGCTGGCGCCGGAGCGCATGCTGCTGAACAGTGAAGGCGAGTACTTCTGGTTGATGACGAATTCGATGGTGTGGCCGCCGCCATCGTAATGGCCCGTGAATGCGATCTTGCTCCAGCTGGAGCGGCACTCGATGTCGGCGACCTGCCTGAAATGGTAGCCGTCCTTTTTCAGGTCGGCGCGGCCGAGCGCCGTCAAGTCCTGCAGGTCGCCGACCAGGAACGGGTCTGCCTCGGTTCCAGTGCCACGCATGCCCTTGACGAACTCTCCGGACCGGGGCGCCGGGCGCGAGTCTGCCAGCGCCTGTCGGTCGTCCTGGTCGATAACGATCTCGCGATCGAAGGCTTTCAGGACCTTCAGGATGAGTTCGCCCACCTTGTCGGCGTTATCGGGATGATTCCACAAGCAGTCCTTCAGGAGCAGCACATCCGACAGGTCGACTGCGTCGCGCCCATTGGTCGCCGCCGACACCCGCATCAGGCCGATCGCCTTTTTCAGGCGCCGGTCCGAGAGCGATTCGCGCCGGTCCTCCTTGAACGTCTCGCGGTGCTTGATCCAGATACGCTGGACCGCATCGACGATGGCCGGCGGGATCGTCACCGCCTTCTGCAGGGCGTCGATCCGGTCCAGCAACCCTGCATCGAGCCGCGCCGGCGCCGGCGCTGGGCCGGGCTCGGCGAACAGTTGCGCCAGCTTGTCCTGGCTAACGTAGTCGACGAAACGCCGCACCAGGAAACGGTCGTACAGGGCGCCCAGTTCTTCCTGGTCGGCCGGCAGCTCGTTGGATGCGGCGATCAGGGAGCGCAGCGGCACGTCCTGCGCTACTGCGCCGTTATGGAAACGGCGCTCGTTCAGGATGGTCAGCAGCGCATTCAGGATCGACGAGCTGGCCTTGAAGATCTCGTCCAGGAAAGCGATCTTCACCGTCGGAAGATAGCCCGCCGTGTTGCGGCTGAAGCGGTCCTTCTTCAATTCGGCGATCGATAGCGGCCCGAAAATTTCTTCAGGCGTCGAGAATTTGGTGAGCAGGTATTCGAAATGGTCGGGGTCGCCAGCGTTATTGGTGTCAAGGATGTCGGCGATGCGCCGCGCGATCATGCTCTTGCCCGTCCCGGGGGGACCGATCAGCACCAGGTTTTCCCTGGCCCAGCAGGCTCAGCAGAGCCGACTTGAGTATGCTGTCGCGTTCGACCAGTCCGTGGTTGAGTTGGGCGAGCAGGTGCTGGAGCGTGGCTTTCATCGGACAGGGGGGCGGAAGTCGGGGTCGCCTAGTGTAAATCTGCCGACATATATTTGCCTAGTGGCAATTAAAAAAAGAAGAAGGGACGCCGCAGCGTCCCCTCGATCAGGCATTCACGCCGCCATCAGCAGCACGATGCCCGGCTCCCGCCATAGCGCGCCTCCTGGCGTTCGCGGAAGAATTCCTCGTACGTCATCGGGGCCTGGTCCGGATGGGTACGCTCCATGTGCGCCAGGTAGGTGTCGTACTCGGGCAGGCCGACCATCAGCCGCAGGCTTTGCCCGAGGTAGTTGCCGGCCTGTTTGAGGGTGCCGAACATCACTGCACCTGCGCGGCGGGCATGGCGACGTACGGCGACTCCTTCACGGTCGGCGCGTTCGATGCGCGCGCCGCCATCACCGTGCGGATGCCGTAGACCAGCACCGCCAGCACGACGAAGATGAAGAAGCCGGCCAGGCTGGCGTTGACGTAGTCGTTGAAGATGATGCGCTCCATGTCGAGGATCGACTTGGCCGGCGCCAGGATCTCGCCCGCGTCGTGCGCCGCCTGGTACTTGTTGGCGTGCGCCACGAAGCCGATGCGCGGATCGGCATGGAAGATCTTCTGCCAGCCGGCGGTGAGCGTGCACGCCAGCAGCCACAGGGTCGGCATGATGGTCACCCACGCGTACTTGGCGCGCTTCATCTTGAACAGCACGCAGGTGCCCAGCATCAGCGCGATACCGGCCAGCATCTGGTTGGCGATGCCGAACAGCGGCCACAGGGTATTGATGCCGCCCAGCGGATCGACCACGCCCTGGTACAGGAAATAGCCCCAGGCCGCGACGCACAGGCCGGTGGCGAGCAGGTTGGCCGGGAGGGAGTCGGTGCGCTTGAGCGATGGAGCGAAGGCGCCCAGCAGGTCTTGCAGCATGAAGCGGCCGGCGCGGGTGCCGGCATCGACCGCGGTCAGGATGAACAGCGCCTCGAACAGGATCGCGAAGTGGTACCAGAAGGCCATCATGGTCGGGCCGCCCACCACATTCGACAGGATCTCGGCCATGCCGACCGCCAGCGTCGGCGCGCCGCCGGCGCGCGAGATGATGGTGTGCTCGCCGACGTTGCGCGCCATCTGTTCCAGCGCTTCGGGTGTGATCAGGAAGCCCATCTGCGAGACGGCCTGCGCCGCCGATTGCGCGGTGGTGCCGAGCAGCGCGGCCGGGCTGTTCATGGCGAAGTAGACGCCGGGGTCGATGGTCGACGCGGCGATCAGCGCCATGATCGCGACGAAGGATTCCATCAGCATGCCGCCGTAGCCGATGAAACGCGCCTGGGTTTCGTTCTCGAGCATCTTGGGCGTGGTGCCCGACGAGATCAGCGCGTGGAAGCCCGAGACGGCGCCGCAGGCGATGGTGATGAACAGGAAGGGGAAGATATTGCCCGACCATACCGGGCCGGTGCCGTCGATGAACTTGGTCACGGACGGCATCTTCAGGTCCGGGGCGACCACGATGATGCCGATGGCCAGCGCCAGGATGGTGCCGATCTTGAGGAAGGTGGAGAGATAATCGCGCGGCGCCAGCAGCAGCCACACGGGGATGACCGCCGCTACAAAGCCATACCCGATCAGCATCCAGGTCAGTTCGGTGCCGGTGAAGGTGAACATCGGGCCCCAGGTCGGCGAATCGTGGACCCACTGGCCGCCGATGATGGCCAGCATGAGCAGCACGAAGCCGATGGCCGAGATCTCGCCGATGCGGCCCACGCGCACGTAGCGCGAGTAGACGCCCATGAACAGCGCGATCGGGATCGTCGCCATCACGGTGAAGGTGCCCCACGGCGAACCGGTCAGCGCCTTCACGACGATCAGCGCCAGCACGGCCAGGATGATCACCATGATCATGAAGGTGCCGAGCAGCGCGATCATGCCGGGGATTTCGCCCATCTCGGACTTGATCAGGTCGCCGAGCGAACGGCCGTCGCGGCGCGTGGACATGAACAGCACCATGAAGTCCTGCACCGCGCCGGCGAACACGACGCCGGCCAGGATCCACATCATGCCAGGCAGGTAACCCATCTGGGCCGCCAGCACGGGACCGACCAGCGGGCCGGCGCCGGCAATCGCGGCGAAGTGGTGGCCGAACAGGACGTTCTTGTTGGTCGGGACGTAATCCAGGCCATCGTTGTACTTCCAGGCCGGAGTCTGGCGCGTGGGGTCGAGCCCCATCACCTTGGTGGCGATGTACAGCGAGTAGAAGCGGTAGGCGATCAGGTAGACGCAGCCGGCGGCCGCGACGATCCAGATCGCGTTGATGGTTTCACCGCGCTTGAGCGCGATGTAGCCGAGAGCAAACGCGCCCAGGATGGACAAGGCGATCCATCCGAGCATGCTCGAAATACGTTTCATGGGTGACTCCTCCGAAGTGGATTGGTGCTTCTTGCGCCAGTACGTGCCGACGCCATTATTTACAGCATGCCGATGAGTATCTTGCACTATTGTCAGTACCGCAAGCGCATGATTACGCAGCCTCTGCGTAGTATTACGTAGGCCACTCCCGGCCGTCGCACGTAGAATGCAGGCCTTCGAATCGAACCATGCGGACGACCCATGCGGCTGAGGCAAAAAGTGATCGTGCTGGCCGTCGCGCCGCTGATCGTGGCGCTGTGCGCGATCGCGCTCTACGTGCGCCAGCAGGCGGTGACCCTGGCGGCCGAGCAGCGCGCCACGATCCAGCGTGCCTACCTGGCGAGCAAGGAGGCCGAGCTGCGCCACTACGTCGAACTGGCGACGCGCTCGATCGCCCACCTGACCCGCACCGGCGACAGCGGCGCGGCCACCCAGCAGGAGGCGATCCGCATCCTGTCGAGCCTGAGCTACGGCGACGACGGCTACTTCTTCGTCTACGACGATCGCGGCAGGAACCTGATGCACCCGCGCCAGCCGGAGCTGGTGGGCACCGATATGTGGGAGTGGCGCGACTCGACCGGGGCGCCGACGATCCAGCGCCTGATCGCGCTGGCCAGCCAGGGCGGCGGTTTCCTGCGCTATACCTGGGCCAAGCCGTCCAGCAATCGCCCGGCGCCCAAGCTGGGCTATGTGGTGCCGATCGCGCACTGGAACTGGGTGATGGGCACCGGCATCTACCTCGACGACGTCGAGGCGGCGCTGGCGCTGGTCGACGCCCAGCAGTCGCGCAATATCGAGGAAACGCTGTTGTGGATGGCGATCCTGGCCACCGTGGCGGCGGTCGGCGTGGCCGGCGGCGGCCTGGCCCTGAACATCAGCGAAGGCCGGGTGGCGGACGCTAAACTGAAGGCGCTGGCCCAACGCGTGGTGGAATCGCAGGAAGAAGAGCGGGCGCGCCTGTCGCGCGACCTGCACGACGGGATCAGCCAGGCGCTGGTCTCGGTCAAGCTGCAGCTCGAAGCCGGCATCATCCGCATCGACGGCGACGCCGCGCGCCGCGAACAGGGCCGCGCCGGCCTGGAACGCACGGTCGAGCAGGTCAAGACGCTGCTGGGCGAGGTGCGCCGCATCTCGCACGACTTGCGACCGACCCTGCTCGACGACATGGGCCTGGCGCCGGCGCTGGACCACCTGGCCAGCGAGTTCAACGCGCACGCGGGCGCCCCGGTGCGCTTTCGCGCGGCCGGCGCGGTCGACGCGCTGCCCGAGATCGTGGGCACGGTATTGTTCCGCATCGCGCAGGAGGCGCTGACCAATGTCGAGCGCCACGCCCAGGCGCGCCACATCGAGATCGTGCTCGAGCGGGTGGGCGACGCGGTCAGCCTGTGCATCGCCGACGACGGCGTGGGCTTCGACACGGATGGCGTCGCCGTGCATCCGAAGCGCGGCATCGGCCTAAGGAATATGATGGAGCGCATGGAGGCGATCGGCGGACGCCTGTCGATCGAGTCGTCCTCCACGGGCACCCGGGTGGTGGCCAGCATCGATTTGAAGGAGCAACGCGGTGAACGGTAATGCAGACGACATGAACGAAGTAAAAATCCTGTTGGTGGACGACCACCCGCTGGTGCGCGACGGCCTGCGCGCGCGCCTCGAGTCGGCGCCGCGCCTGGCGGTGGTGGCCGAAGCCGGTTCGGGCGAGGAAGCGCTGGCGCGCGCCGGCGAAGTGCACCCCGACCTGGTGCTGATGGATGTGAACATGCGCGGCGGGAGCGGCATCGAGGCGACCTTCCAGCTCACCGCGCGCTACCCCAGGATCGCGGTCCTGATGTTGTCGATGCACGACAAGCCCGAATACGTGAGCCAGGCGATGGCGGCCGGCGCGCGCGGCTACGTGCTGAAGGACGCGCCGGGCAAGGACATCGTGCTGGCCATCGAGACCGTGATGGGCGGCGGCATCTACTACAGCGCGGCGCTGGCGCGCCAGCTGGCCAATCCGGCCGCGCCGAGCGACCACTTGACGGCGCGCGAACAGGAAGTGCTCAAGCATATCGCGGCCGGCCAGTCGAACAAGCAGATCGCGCGCGACCTCGACCTGTCGGTGCGCACTGTCGAAACCCACCGCCTGAACATCAAGCGCAAACTGGGCATCGAGGGCCAGGCGGAGCTGATTCGTTTCGCGGTGCAGCGCGCGGGAAGCAACTAAGCGTGACATTTCGATATCCACTCGGAAACATTGCTGTTGCTTTAAAGTATTCGGTGCAATAAGATTGACTGAATATTACTGAGAAACATCCTATGGCCGAGCAGGGACAATTTCCGCTGGTAGCAATCGACCCTGTCGCCAACGCGCAGAACGAGTGGGTGGCGCTGAGCTTGCGGCTGCCGCCGGGCGCCGACCTGCCGCAGCGCCTGCAGGCGGTGTTCGCCGGGACCGAGCTGTTGAACGCGATCGCGCCGCTCGACTGCCTGCTGCACCTGGACAGCGCGGCGGCCCTGACGGCGCCGGTGCTGGCCCTGCTGCCGGCCAATCGGGTCGGCCTGGTGGTCGACGCGGCGGTGCTGGACGCCGGCAGCGCCGCGCGCCAGCTGGCTCAGCTGCATGCCTGCGGCTACCGGATCTGGCTCGACGGCGACGTCCCCGAGGGCGCCAAGGCGCCGCCGGCGCTGCGCGCGGTGGCGCGCAACTGCCGCGCCCAGCATGGCGCGGCGTTGCCGCCAGGGCGCCTGCTGGCCCTGTTCGGGCCGCACCTGGCGCACGGCGTCGATCACGCGCGCGGTTTTTCCGAATGCGAGAACGCGGGTTTCGACTGGTTCAGCGGCGACTATCCGCTCGATCCGGACGCCGCGCCGTCGCCGGACGACGACGGCAGCTCCCGCCGCCGCATCCTGACCCTGCTGGGCCTCCTGGCGCGCGACGCCGAGTCGTGCGAGCTGGAACACCAGATCAAGCAGGATCCGACCCTGGCCTACCACCTGCTCAAGCTGGTCAACTCGGCGGCCTTCGTGGCCGGCACCGAGATCACGAGCTTCGCCCATGCGATCACGGTGCTCGGCCGGCGCCAGCTGCAGCGCTGGCTGCAACTGCTGCTGTATGCGCGCCAGCAGCCGGACGGCCTGCCGAACCTGCTGCTGCCGCTGGCGGCGCGGCGCGCGGCGCAGCTCGAAGCCCTGTGCCGGGCGGCGGGGGGCGACCGCGATGCGCAAGACCTGGCCTTCATGACCGGGGTATTCTCGCTGCTCGACCGCCTGCTGCACATGCCGATGGCGACGATCGCGGCCGACCTGTACCTGCCCGACGAGGTGGCCGGCGCGCTGCTCGAGCGGCGCGGCCCGCTGGGCGCCTGGCTGCGCCTGGCCGAGACCCATCCGGACGAAGCGGCGCTCGGGGAGGCGGGCGTGAGCCGGGGCGACTGGTGGACCAGCCAGCTGCACGCCCACCACTGGGCGATCCAGGTAGGCCGGAATGTCTGACCTGCGCGAGCTGGATTGCTTCGACTTCGTCGGCGGCACGACCGCCGTCTGCGACGCCATTCTGCGCCTGCGCGGCGAGGCCCTGCACCAGGCGCTTGGGCGGCTGGCGGCGCTGCTGACGGGCAGCCCGGAAGGGCGCTTCGTGCCGGGCGCCGGCCTGATCGACCCGAACCAGCCCGGCGCGCGCTTCCTGCGCCATGCGGTGGCGGCCGGCATCGAGCAGTTCGGCTGGTACGAGGTGAGCGGCGGCGAAGGCTATTGCGTGGAGACCGAGCGCAAGCTGGTGGCGCTGGCCCACCTGACGGCCAGCCTGATGCAGATGCACGCGCTGGCGCAGCGCTCCACCCACGCCTACGCGCAGATGGAGGCGCAGCTGGCGCACCAGTCGCAGATCCTGGACCAGATCCACGAGTCGGTGCTGACGATGGACCAGATGGGCTACATCACCAGCTGGAACCGCGGCGCCGAGCAGCTGTTCGGCTACACGGCGCTGGAAGCGATCGGCCGCAACATCCTGTTCCTGTACGCCGACGAGGAAGAAAACGGCGGCGGCGACATGCAGCCCGACCTGTTCGCGGAGCAGGGCGGCCGCATGATGGAAGTGCGGCGCCGGAAAAAATCGGGCGAGGTGTTCTGGGCCAGCCTGTCGCTGTCGCCGCTGCGCGACCTGGCCGACCGCCCGACGGGACTGATCGCCTACCTGACCGACATCACCGAACGCAAGCAGGCCGAGGAACAACTGCACCACCTGGCCTACTACGACGAGCTGACCGGCCTGCCGAACCGCACCCTGTTCGCGCGCCTGGTCGACCAGGCCCTGATGGGTTCCCAGCGCAACGACCTGGGCGGCTGCGTGATGTTCGTCGACCTGAATCGCTTCAAGCGCATCAACGACACCCTGGGCCGCCGCATCGGCGACGAGCTGCTGCGCCAGGTGGGCCAGCGCCTGAAGGAGGCGCTGCGCGACGAGGACGTGGTGGCGCGCCTGTCGGGCGACGAGTACGCGGTGGGGCTGTCGGACATCCGCCAGCACTTCGAGGCCACCACGGTGGCGCAGAAGCTGCAGGCCGCGCTCGACGCGCCGTTCTACATCGGCGGCCACGACCTGCGCGTGGGCGCCAGTGTCGGCATCAGCGTGTATCCCCAGGACGGCAACGATGCCGAGACTTTATTGGGACTGGCCGACATCGCGATGGAGCGCGCCAAGCGCGCCGAGGCCAACCCGGACCGCAGCGTCGCCTTCTACAGCCAGGACATGAACCAGGGCATGCAGGAGCGCATGCGGATCGAGTCGGGCCTGCGCCATGCGCTGGGCAACGGCGAACTCATTTTGTACTACCAGCCCAAGTTCGAGATCGCCAGCGGGCGCATCGTCGGCGCCGAGGCGCTGGTGCGCTGGGTCCATCCGCAGCGCGGCATCGTGCCGCCGTCGGAGTTCATCCCGCTGGCCGAGACCACGGGGCTGATCGTGCAGGTGGGCGAGTGGGTGCTGGAGCAGGCCTGCGCGCAGGCGGCGATCTGGCAGCGCTCGGGGATCGCGCCATTCAGGCTGGCGGTGAACGTGTCGGCGCGCGAGTTCACGCCATCGCTGCCGGGCCGGGTATCGGACACCTTGCGCCGCTACCAGCTCGATCCGTCGTGGCTCGAGCTGGAGATCACCGAGAGCACCCTGATGCACGACTTCGAGCGGGTAACGACGATCATGGACCGGATCACGGCGCTGGGGGTGTCGCTCTCGCTCGACGATTTCGGGACCGGGTACTCGAGCCTGTCCTACCTGAAGCGGTTCCCGATCCAGACCTTGAAGATCGACCGGTCGTTCACCACCGGGATTCCGCGCGATGCGAGCGATTGCGCGATCGCAGGGACCATCGTCAGCATGGCGCGGCAGCTGTGCCTGCGCGTGATCGCGGAAGGGGTGGAAACCCTGGACCAGCTCGAATTCCTGCGCGAGGCGGGCTGCGACGAGGTGCAGGGGTATCTGTATGCGGCGCCGTTGCCGGCGTACGAGTTCGAGCGGTGTTTGCGGGATAACTGGTTGCTGGTCGTGTGAGGCGGCGCCGTACTGGCGCGGTACGCGAACAACCTGACCGGCACAGGTGATTTATGTATAATGCCGGTTCCTCAAGGGAAGCGTGGCCGAGTGGTTGAAGGCAGCAGTCTTGAAAACTGCCGACGGGTGAAACCGTTCGTGAGTTCGAATCTCACCGCTTCCGCCAAGAACACGTTCTGAAACGTATCATGAAGTCCCGAAGCCCGCCATCTCTCCTATGAGAAAGCGGGCTTT
>Ga0247725_1000290_pt1 | contig 46446 bp, 33 predicted proteins | sample OKSTACKMCFT3sol_FD_183021 | JGI IMG/M metagenome (GOLD analysis project Ga0247725, IMG submission 183021) | Subsurface sediment microbial communities from gas well in Oklahoma, United States - OK STACK MC-FT3-sol | ecosystem: Environmental > Terrestrial > Deep subsurface > Rock core/Sediment...
CGACGCCGAGCGCGCCGCCAAGGCCCTGGCCCCGATCCACGCGGCGCCGGCGGGAATCCTGCCCAACGCCTTCCGTATTCCGGCTCCGGCCGCCGCCGACCGCACGCCGTCGGTCGAGGCCGTGCCAGCCTTCTCCAAGGGCTGGTTCGAGGTCCAGGACCTGGGCTCGCAGATCGCCGCCGCCGTTGCGGGCGAGGTCAAGGGCAAGCAGGTGCTGGACTTCTGCGCTGGCGGGGGCGGCAAGACGCTGGCCCTGGCCGCCGCCATGGGCAACAGCGGCCAAATCTTCGCCCACGACGCCGACGCTCGGCGCCTGGCCGACACGATCCGACGCGGCCAGAGGGCAGGGGTCCGTAACCTGCAGATCCGCTCGCCGATCGAGGCGACGCCGCTGAAGGGCCTGGAAGGCAAGATCGACGTCGTGTTCGTCGACGCCCCCTGCACCGGCGCCGGCACCTGGCGCCGCCACCCGGACGCCAAGTGGCGGCTGTCGCCCGACCAGCTCGCTAAACGCCAGATCGAGCAGGACAGCGTGCTGGAGGACGCCGCGACCTTCGTGAAGGCCGGCGGCCGCATGGTCTACGTCACCTGCTCGCTGCTGACCGACGAGAACGAGGACCGCGTCGCCGGCTTCCTGGAGCACCATCCCGAATTCACTGTGAAGCCGATCGCCCTGCCGGGCGTCGAGCAGTATGTGAGCCCCGAAGGCTATCTGCGCCTGACCCCTTACCGCGCCGGAACGGACGGCTTCTTCGCCGCCGTGCTGGAGCGATCCACCTACACGCCCTGACCTGAACGCTAGACCGCTGGAGACCCGCCGATGACCCCCGAACCGAACCACCAGCGCGTCCTGATCGTCGACTTCGGCAGCCAGGTGACCCAGCTGATCGCCCGGCGGGTGCGCGAGGCCGGCGTCTATTGCGAGATCCACCCGTTCGACAAGGCTGAAGAGGTCGTCGACGAATACAAGCCCAGCGCCATCATCCTGTCGGGCGGCCCCGCCAGCGTGCTGGAGGCCGACAGCCCGCGCATCGGCCGCAAGCTCTTTGATCTGGGCCTGCCTCTGCTGGCCATCTGCTACGGCCAGCAACTGTTGTGCGACGTGCTGGGCGGCAAGGTCGAGGGGGGCCACGCCGGCGAGTTCGGCCGCGCCGAGCTGACCATCGGCAAGGTCAGCCCGATGTTCCAGGGTCTGGCCGGCGTCGGCGAACTCGAAACCGTCTGGATGAGCCATGGCGACCGCGTCACCGCCATCCCCGAGGGCTTCGAGGTCATCGCCACCTCGACCGGCGCGCCGTTCGCGGCCATCGCCAATGACGAGAAGAAGATCTACGCCCTGCAGTTCCACCCCGAGGTGTACCACACCGTCAACGGGGCCAAGATGTATCGGAACTTTCTGTTCAACATCGCCGGTCTGAAGGGCGACTGGACCATGGCGGCTTTCCGCCAGGAGATGGTCCAGAAGATCCGCGACCAGGTTGGCTCGGGCAAGGTGATCTGCGGCTTGTCGGGCGGGGTCGACAGCTCGGTGGCCGCCGTCCTGATTCACGAGGCGATCGGCGACCAATTGACCTGCGTCTTCGTCGACACCGGCCTGCTGCGCAAGAACGAGGCCGATCAGGTCGTCACCCTGTTCCGCGACCACTACAATATCCCTCTGGTTCACGTGGACGCTGGCGACCTGTTCCTGGGCGAGCTGGCCGGCGTCAGCGACCCGGAGACCAAGCGCAAGACCATCGGCAAGCTGTTCATCGACGTCTTCGATAAGGAAGCCGCCAAGATCGACGGCGCCGAGTTCCTGGCCCAGGGCACGCTCTATCCCGACGTCGTCGAGAGCGTCTCTGCCCGCGGCGGCCCTTCGGCGGTGATCAAGAGCCACCACAATGTCGGCGGTCTGCCGGACTACATGAAGTTGAAGCTGGTCGAGCCGCTGCGCGAGCTCTTCAAGGACGAGGTCCGCGCCCTGGGCGTCGAACTGGGCCTGGCCCCCGCCTTCGTCGGCCGCCACCCGTTCCCGGGCCCGGGCCTGGCCATCCGTATCCCGGGCGAGATCACGCCCGAGAAGGTCAAGGTCCTGCAGGAAGCCGACGCCATCTATCTGGAAGAGATCCGCAACGCCGGCCTCTACGACAAGATCTGGCAGGCCTTCGCCGTGCTGCTGCCCGTGAAGACCGTCGGCGTGATGGGCGACGCCCGGACTTATGAGAACGTCCTGGCCCTGCGCGCCGTGACCTCGACTGACGGCATGACCGCCGACTTCTTCGAGTTCCCCTGGCCAGTGCTTGGCAAGACCGCCACCCGGATCATCAACGAGGTTCGCGGCGTCAACCGTGTCGTCTACGACGTGACGTCCAAGCCGCCCGGCACGATCGAGTGGGAGTGACGGTAATATAATACCGATTTCGCCGGATTTTCATCCGTCGTCTCAAACTCGGTTTGGCGGCCTCAGCGGATGCCGCGCGCGCCTACTCAGAGCCCGGTAATCTGTAGGGAACTCCGGTTACGGCGCTGTGTAAAGCCGTTGCCAAGCGGCGTAGTACTGTGGCGTGGAAGGGCAGGCAATCGGCGGGTTCGCCGGCGGCGAGGACCGCTGGACGATCGAAATCGATGCGTCGTGTGGTGACCGGACCTGACTCTCCACCGACGTTGGGAAGGTCCGCTCCTGGGCACTGCGCTGGAACCCAAATCTAGTGTGCACGCCGCGTCCGGTTCTGACTCATTGCCGCTCACTAGGAGGTGGAGGCTCAGATCGCGGCAGCGCTCGTTCTCCTCTCCTCGTGAAACTGACACGTGCGATCAAGGCCCCCTGCGGGCGATCGAGCTAAGGTGTCACCTCTAGCGTAAGGCTGTAGAGGTGCGTCCTGGCGTCGGTCGTGTCGCCCAAAAGCCAAGAGCGCTGCGCTTCCAGGACGTAGATTCCCGGGCCGTCGAAGGCGACGTGTCCGCGGCCTTGGACGTCGGTCTTGCCGTTGCGAACAAAGGTCGTGGCGGCGTAGGCATCGTTGGCCCGGAACACGACGAAGGTCGCGTCCGGCATGGGCTTGCCGTCGAACAGCAGGTCGAACTCGAAGCCCTTGTTGACGAAGACGCTGGTGGGCGCGGTCCTTGGCGCGACCTCCAGGCCCTTGCCAGATGCGGGCGGGATCATCGCTGAAGGCGCGCCCTTGGTCACATAGGTTTCGGACCGGACGATGGTGGCCACGGGCACGATCCGCGCATCGGCCGGCAGCGTGGCGCGATCGACGAACGGCGGCCGGACTGGGCCGTCGATCGCGTCCTTGACCGGTCGCCACGTGTCCCCCACCTTGCCCAACATCAGTGTGCGCACGTTCCGGTCGCCCGTCGAAATGCGGTAGGTTCCCGCCCCCCAGAGCGTGGCTTCGAAGACCCCGAAGTCGCGCAAGGTCAGGCCCTTGCCCGCTACCGTCTTGCCCGCGCCATCGGTGACCAGGAAGTCATCGCCCTTGATCGGGAATTCCGGGACGAAGAACCGGCCGTTGGTCAGGGCCGTCATCACCGTCACATGGTCGCCATCCGGTTCGAATGTGGCGGGCTGCAGATAGGGCGTATGGGCCGCGGCCGGAAAGGCCAGAACGGCGGCGAGCGCCAAGCTCGCGATGAAGACGGCGGATTTCATGGGCGATCCTCGGCGGCCAGGCTCAGGGCCAGGGGAAGGGACGTTGTCAGGGCGCCGCCGTGGGACTGGCCAGGCAGCACCGTGACGTCGACGATCAGGCGGGGCGTCGCCGCCAGGCGCTCGCCCAGGGCGCGGACGCGGGCCACGGAAGCGGCGAAGTCCTCCGGGGAGGGCGGCGCGACGCCGGTTCGGCGCGCTTCGCGGTCGCCGACCATCAGAGCGACGCGGGCAGGATGGCGCGGCGAGCGGAACGGCGCGGCGACGATCGCGCCATCGCGCCACCACAGCGAGGGACTGACCGGGACATAGGCTCGGAAGGCTTCCGGAGCCTCCCGCAAGGTGTCCAGCACGAAGAGCGCGCCGTACGAGTGTCCCCAGATCGCCGTCCTCTCGGGATTGAGGCGACCGAGCTGTTCAAGGCGCGGTCGAATATTTCCCTGCAGCAGTTGGCGAAACGCGGTCGATCCCCCTTCGGGACGCCCCGGCGTTTCGGGCGGGCCTGGCAAGGATGGCGTGTAGTCGAATGTCCGCGCCAGGTTGTCGAACCGTTGCTCGGTCTCGTAGCCGATGGCGATCAACGCCAGATCCGGAACGCTCGCCAGATCCGCGGGCGTCAGGATCGTGAAAGCGGCGTTGCCATCCAGCAGGTAGAGCGCGGGCCAGCCCCGCCGGGGCGGCCTCCCTCTGGGCGTGGCCATGTCGATCCTATAGCGGCGCTGTCCGTCGGCTGAGCGGAAGGCGTGGCGGGTGATGTGGTGCGTCGCGGCGCCAGTTTCGAACAGGCCGGGGCCGGCGGGACCCGTTCCGGGCTGGGCGAGCGCCGGCGCGGCGGGCAGGCTGGCCATCAGGGCCAGCGCATGGCGTCGGGTGATCATCGCGCGTCTCCAAGCAGATGGATCAATCCGTCGGAGAGCGTTCCGCGCCAGGCTAGGTCGTCGTGACCGCCGGCGAACTCGGCCTGCCGGACATCATAGCCCTTGGCCCGGAGGACATCGGCCAGCTTGCGAGTGGTCGAAAGGATGCTCTCCGAGCCGCCGGTCGACTCCAGCAGGCCGGCGTCGAGATAGAAGCGCACGGGCTCGTGGTCTCGCGCCTGGACCTGCCGCGCCACCCAACCAGCGGCGTCTGGCGAGCTCTTGCCATCGTTGGGTTCCCACCAGAAGGAGCCGGACTGGCTGAGCGCCGCGCCGAACCGTTCGGGATGGCGCAGGGCCGCGCAGACGCTGATCAGCCCCCCGAAGCTGGAGCCCGCCAGCACCGTCTTGCTCGGATCATCGGAGACCGGCGCCCTTGCGCGGATCCACGGCAACAGTTCGTTGGCCAGCATGTCGGCGAAGGCTGGGTTGCAGGCCAGTTCGCCCCCTCGCGACTCCCGCGTGGGATTGGCCACGAACACCGCCGTCACCGGTGGGATGGCGCCGGCCGCGATCAGATTGTCCAGGATCGTCGGCGTCGGGATCGAGGACAGGTAGCGATCGGCGTCGAAGACAATGACCAGCGGCGTGGCCTTGGCCGCGTTGGGCGGCGAATAGATTGTCACGTCGCGCCGGTTGCCCAGGGTCTTGCTCTCGAACACGCTGGTCGCCAGCCGCCCCTTGGCGACCGCGCGTGGTGCGACCCAGGGTTGAGGAGGCGCACCGGGAAGCTCGACGACCGAGGACGTCTCCCAGCGATGCGGGTTCAGCGGATCGGGCGCGAGCGCCGCGACCAGTCCCGCGCGGTAGGCGGCGCGATCACCAGGCGCGCCGCGCTTGGGATCCGCCGCGAGCTGGTAGGACAGTCGCGTTCCGGCCGGCAGACGCACGGTTTTGAACCAGACGTCGCCGCCGGCCAGCCGCTGGAGATGGTTCTCGCGGCGGTCCGCTGTCCACACTGGCCAACTCAGCTCGACCTCCCGATTGGCCTCGCCGCGCCAGAGGAAGGTGACCAGCGCCGAGCCGTCAGGCCCGGACTCGACCAGAGGCGCGCCCCTGACCTTCACGCCAGCCCAGAACTCCGCCGCGGCGCCGGGAGCCGACAGGGTTTGGCGCAAGGCCTCGAGTCGCGGGCTCTCCAGCGGCGCCGCCAGGGCGCCCGTCGTCAGGGCGCCCATCGCCAGGCCAGCAAGGATTGACGAAGAGGGCGAGGTCATCAGAACCGTCGCGTGACGGCGGCGAAGAAGCGGCGCCCCTCCTCGTTGTACTCGTCGGAGGTCTCGCGCTTGATCGCCTTGTCCGCGCTGTTGAGCACGCCGAACCGCACCGTGGTGGCGGCGTCCAGAGCATAGGCCGCGCCCACATCGACCGTGCCATAGCCCTCGCGCTTCACGTTATAGGCGGCGTTTGTGTAGACGGCCAGGAACTGCTCGCCGACGTAGTTCCAGGTGGCGAACAGCGACCAGGCCTTGGTCGGACGCACGTTGACCGTGGCGTTGGCCGAGTGCTTGGGCTGATAGATCATCGCCAATTCGACCGGGTTGCTCCGGTTCTTGCTGTCGAGGTAGGTGTAGTTGGCGGTCAGATCGATCTTGTCGCTGAGTTGGAAACGGGCGTTCGTTTCCACACCCTGAGATCGGACCTTGGCGATGTTCTGGTAGCGGAAGATCGGCCGGCCATCAGGCAGGAAGCCCACGAAGTTGGAATAGGTCGGAGCCAGCGTCACGTCGCGCGTGCGGCTGGAGATGTCGATCATGTTCTTAAGATCGTTTCGGAACACGGTCACGCCGGCGCTGAAGCGGTCGTACTCGGCCCGAACGCCCAGCTCCTTGCTATTCGCCGTCTCGGGTTTCAGCTCGGTGGAGCCGATGATGTAGCAGCCGGTTGTCGCGCTGCCGCAAGACACCGAGCCCCAGTTAGGGCTGTTCTGCAGCAGGGTCGGGGCCCGGAAAGCCTTGGCCGCGCCGGCCTTGAACGTGATGTTGGGCGTGGCGTGGAAGACGAGGTAGGCGCGTGGACTGTGATGGCCGCCGAAGTTCTCGTGATCGTCGTAGCGGTCTCCGACGGTCAGGCGCAGGGCTTGCGTGAGCTTGATCTCGTCCTCGACGAAGAGCGCGCGCTGATCCACCTGGGTGGTGGTGTTTTGGCCGTAGCTGGCGGTGCCCGGCAGGCCCTTCAGGTTGGCCGGGTCGTCGAGCTTTTGCCGGCGCCACTCGCCCCCGATGGTGATCGTTTGCCGCCCGGCCTCCCAAGGCAAGGTGACGCGGCCGTCGACCGCGGCGTTCGTGGCCTTGTTGGGGTTCTTTTGGCCGCTGACGTTACCGACCTCGTTCTTGATCTGGTCGCCGAACGCGCGGATTTGAGTCTGACCAAAGTCATAGTCGCCCTTGTGGGTCAGCGACCAGTCAAGACGCTCCATCGGGAAGGCGTCGTGGGTCAGCCGGTTCCAGCCCGTGTTGACGAGCACTGTGTTGAGCGAGTTGGGCGTCCAGGCCAGCGTGCCATCGACATAGGCCTCGTGCTTGTCGCGAATTCCCGACAGCGGCGCGCCACCGCTCGAGGTCTTGGGATTGACGCTGTTCTGATCGCTAAGGCGCCGGTTGTAGCCGCCGTAGACCTTCAGCCCCAGAATGTCACCGACCAGAGGGCCGCTCGCGAAGAAGCCGGCCTTGTAGGCGTCGCCGGCGTCGCGATTTTCCTGAGCGACATAGTCGACGCTGGCGGAACCGCTCCAATGGTCGCCGACGGGCTTGGTGATGATGTTGACCACGCCGCCGATGGCGTCGGAGCCGTAGAGCGAGGACATGGGACCACGGACCACCTCGACCCGCGAAATGGCCTCGACCGGCACCCAGCCGGCGTCGAAGTCGTTGCCGCGGAACATGGCGCTGGTCGAGTTCACGCGCTTTCCGTCAATCAGGAAGAGCGTGTAGGCGCTGCCCAGGCCTCGCAGCTGGATCGTGCGCTGATTGCCCGAACGGTTGATGGTCACGCCCTCGACCCGGTCGAGGATGTCGGTCAGATCCCGGATTGGACGGACATGTAGGTCCTCCTCTGTGACGACCGAAATGCTGGCTGGCGCGTCGGCCAGTTTCTGTTGGGTCGCGGCGGCGGTGACGACCACCTGTTCGACCTGGTTGACGTCCGTCTTGCTTTCGTCGGCGCGGGTTAGGTCGGCGGAGGCCAGCAGTGCGACGCTGGCCCCCGCCATGAGCAGCGCCCGGCTCTTGATCTCGATCATCGTCGCCCTCTCCGGCTTTCCATACAACGGCGAGGGCTCATAAGGGGTTATTTTTGCGAATGCAAATGAGTCGCATTAAATAGATGCATTGTCGGCCGAGGCTACGGCCGCTCCAGAGTTCAGTAGCCGCGCCGAACTTCGCTTTCTTGGAGGCACTGAGCGGCCAGAGGTGATGTCACTCAGCGTCCAACTCTGTGGCGCTATACACCGGAATCCGCTTGTAGGCTGTCGCGCCGGAATTCGCCGAGCGTGCGGTTCTCGCGTAGAGCGGCCTGTAATGGCTGGCGCGGGCGGTGATATAATACCGCTATCGCCGGATTTGCATCGGTCGGCTGACACTCAATCTGGCGTTCCGGCGAATGCCGTGCGCGTCTTCGCCGGGCCCTGTGGTCTGTAGGGAACTGGGTTTGCGGCGCTACGTAAAAGCGGGCTTCAAGCGGCGTCGTACTGTGGCGTCTCTCGCGCATGAGCTAGCGGAACGTCAGGTCGGCTTCCCGGACATGCTGGCGCCGACTACAGCGATATGGTCGCGCGTCTCGCGCCCGACGAAGGGGCGCTGGCCTTCAACTGCAGCGTCGATAAGGACCGCGCGGGCATGGCCTCGGTCCTGATCCTGTCGGTTCTGGGGGCGCCGCGCGAGACGGTGCTGGAGGACAACGGCCTGACCGAGGCCTACGCATGCCCACGAGATCGGGTTCCAGACCAGTTGGTTCCTCCTTTCCCTGCTGAGCGAACTGGCGGCGCCGTTCGTGCTGAGAACGCAGGGCCCGTTCTTGCGAAGCCGACCCGGCGTGCTGCTGGTCGCTGTCACGTTATGGGTCGCCGCCGCGGGTTTGGCGAAGCCGTATCTGGGCGCGGCCTTGAGGGCGTTCGGCTTTACGCCGCTCTCGTTGCTCGACCTGCTCAGCCTGATGGAAATCGTTCTGGCGTATGTGATCGCGACCGAGGCCGGCAAGCGGAGGTTCTTCAGCGACTTGGCGCGTCGCCGGAAGCGCGCGCACTAGCGGCCTTGCGCGTCGTCGCCGAAGGCGACGACCCTGGCCTCAGCTCATGGTGTGACGAGCGTGCCGCAGGTCCGAGCCAGGAGGCCCGCGACATCGTCGAGGGATCCAATGAAGGCCTCGCGTCCGGTGGCTTGGACGAACTGGCGCGCGGCGCGAACCTTGGGGCCCATCGAGCCCTCGGCGAAAGCGCTATCGGCCAGATCGTCGGCGCGCACCTTTCTTATGGGCGCGGCGCCAGGTTCGCCCCACTCGCGATAGACCGCGTCGACGTCGGTCAGGATCATTAGACGGTCGACGTCCAGGCGTATGGCCAGGAGGGCCGCGACCAGATCCTTGTCGATCACGGCCTCCAGGCCTCTCAAGCGGCCGGTCTGGTCCCGCGCCACCGGAACGCCGCCGCCGCCTGCGCAGATCACCAGTGTCCCGGCCGCCATCAGGCCTTCGATCACCGATTGTTCGATCACCGCGATGGGCGCGGGCGAGGCCACCACACGGCGTTGACCCGCGCCGTCGATAGCGAACGACCAGCCGCGCGCCTGGCTAAGGGCTCGCGCCTGGTCGGGCGTATAGACCGGCCCGATCGGCTTGGTGGGATGCTGAAAGGCCGGGTCGTCGGCATCGACCAAGGTCTGGGTGAGCAAGGCTGCGACAGGTCGCTCCGGGCGGGCGTTGCGAAGCTCCTGGGCCAGAATGTATCCGATCATGCCTTGCGTCTCCGCGCCCAGCATGTCGAGCGGATAGGCCGGCGCGGCCGCATAGGCTTCCGCCTGCAGAGCCAGAAGCCCGACCTGCGGACCATTGCCGTGGACAAGCAAGGTCTCGACGCCGTCGCAGGCCATCGTGAGGCCGACGATGGCTCGCGCCACATTGCGCCGCTGGTTGGCGGCCGAGGCAAGCTCGCCACGCCTCAGCAGAGCGTTGCCACCTAGGGCGACGACCTGGCGCATCAGCCGCCCCTTGCGGCCGCCGATGGCTTCCGCCCCAAGGGCTCCTGCTGGGTGATGCAGTGGATATTGCCGCCGCCCAACAGGATCTCGCGGGCCGGCACGGCCAGGATCCTCCGATCCGGAAAGAGCCTGGCCAGGCTCGCCTGGGCCGGCGCGTCCATCGGATCTTCGAAGGCGGGCATGACCACCACGCCGTTGCCGATATAAAAGTTGACGTAGGAGGCGGCCATGCGGTCGCCGGGCTCACGGGGCAGGGTGCCGGGGACCTTGTCGACGCCTGCGGCCTCCGCAGCGGTGATCAGCACCGGGGCCGGTTGATGCAGCTTGTGGACGCGCAGGGGGCGACCGCGGGCATCGCGCGCGCTCGCCAGACGCTCAAGGGCGGCCGTTGAACGGGCATATTGCGGATCGTTCTGGTCGTCGGTCCAGGTCAGCACGACTTCGCCGGGGGAGACGAACCGACAGAAATTGTCGACGTGGCCGTCGGTCTCATCAAGATAGACCCCCTGATCGAGCCAGATCACCGTGTCTACGCCCAGATAGTCGCGCAAGCGCTGTTCGATCTCGTCCTGGCGAAGGTCCGGGTTGCGATTGGGATTGAGCAGGCATTCCTTTGTCGTCAGCACCGTCCCCTGGCCGTCGACGTCGATGGAGCCGCCCTCCAGGACGAAGTCTGGTCCGTAGCGATCGTCGCCCTCGAGCTCGACGACCTTCTCGCCGACCAGATCGTCCTGGTCCCATGGGAAATACAGGCCGCCGATCAAACCGCCCCAGGCGTTGAACTTCCAGTCGACGCCCCGGACGCGCCCGGCTCCGTCGATCACGAAGGTCGGCCCACAGTCGCGGATCCAGCTGTCGTTGCTGGTCATTTCCACCACCCGCACCGCCGGATCGAGCATCTCGCGGGCGATGACATATTGGGCCGGCGAGGCGCAGACGGTGACCGGCTCGCCCTGCGCGATCGCGGCGGCCACCGCAGCGAAGGCGTGCTGGGCGGGTTTGGCGCCGCCGCGCCAGTTGTCCGAGCGTTCGGGCCATAGCATCCAGCAGCCGGCGTGGGGCTCCCATTCGGCGGGCATATGGAAACCGTCGGCGCGGGGCGTAGTGGTCAGCAGGCGGCTCATGAAATCACCCAGCGGGAAGGCGCGGTCATTGCGGACGGACGGGGTTGGCGGGCGGCTCGTCGGGGGGCGAGGCGGCGGCGCGACGATTGGCCTTCATCGCCCCGATCACCAGCTCGCCGATCACCAGGGTGACGACCACGCCGCCCAGAATCGGACCGGTTTTGCTCCAGTCGACCGCCGCGCCGGGGACCCACAGGAAGAGGACGATCGCCTGGAGAATGAACAGGGTGCAGAGCCCAGCCAGGATCGCCGCGCCCAAGCGACCGCCGGGAACGCGATAGGGGCGGGGCGTGGCCGGATCCTTGCGGCGCAGGGTCAGAAAGGCGGGGAACAGGGCCAGATAGGGAAGCAGGAAGATCACCGAGCTGAAGGCGAACAGCGACCAGAACAGATCCTCGGCGCTGCGGGCCAGGACGCCGTAGGCGATGATCACCGCGGTCGAGACCAAGCCGGTGAGCAGATAGGCCCCGATCGGAGTCTGGTTGGACTGGCGTTGCCAGCCGAAAATCTTGGGCAGCTCGCCGTCCGCCGCCGCAGCCTGGGCGGTGCGGTTGGCGCCCATCGACCAGGTCACCAGATTGGCCAGGATGGTGAACACCGCGGCCGCCCCGAGCACGCTGACGATCAGGTCCAGGCCCGGCGCGCCGGCGAGCAGTGAACGCAGGGTGTCCAGCAGGCCCTTGATCAGCCCGATGTCGTTGATGGGCAGGGCGACCAGGATGCCGAAGGTGGCTAGCAGATAGAAGGCCGAAATCAGCAGGCCCGCGGTGATGACTGCGATGGGCACGTCGCGCCCCGGATTGCGCATCTCCTCGCCTGCGCCCGACACCAGTTCAAAGCCCATGAAGTTGTAGACGATGACCGGGAGGAACCCCAGGCCGGCTCCCCATTGCGGAGTCAGGGCGTGCAGCGATAGGTCGTTGGCCGCGCCACGGGTCACCAGAACATAGATCCCCGCGCCGCCGATCAGCAGCATGATGCCCGCCTTGATGAAGGCCCCGAGATTGGGCACCCACTTGGCGGTCGCGAGGCTCGTGATCCCGATCAGGACCGTCAGCCAGGTCGCGCCGACGCCGATCAGGATCTTGCTCCACAGACCCATCTCCACGCCGGTGATCTGTGCGACCAGCCCTGCCAGGAGGATGTAGCCCGACGGCATCCACAGGGCGACATTGACCCAGTAGTACCAAGTTGTCCGCGCCGCCCAGCGATCGCCGAAGGCGCGCCGGATCCAGGTCTGGATGCCGCCTTCGCCAGGATAGGCCGCGCCCAGTTCGGCGGTGATCAGCCCGTACGGAATGAAAAACAGCCCAAAGGTGATCACCCACCAAGTGAGGGCCGAGGCCCCGATGGCCGCCGAGGCGGCCAGGGTGTCGATGACCAGGATGGCGCAGACGGTGAACAGCGTCACGTCAAGCAAGCCCATGACGCGCGCGAAACGCGGGCGGGACGGGGCGATGGGAGATGTGGCCATGGCTCAGGCCTCCGGCGGAGCGACGGGCGTGGCCGCCCCGGTCAGTTGATGGTCGTTCAGGAAGGCGTCGATCACATGCGCATGCTGGGCCGAGCGCCTGGCGGACGGAAGTTTCAGATGTGGGCGCACAAAGGCCACGAGGATGGCCTTCTCGGCGTGCAGGCGGTTCTCGGCTTGGTCGTAGATGATGGCCCTGGGCCCATCCATGACCGCATCGGTGACCTCCACCCCGCGCGAGGCGGGCAGGCAGTGCATAAACTTGGCATGGGGCGGCGCCTTGGCCAGCAAGGCGTCATTGATCTGGTAGCGGGGCATGAAGGCGGCCTGGCGTTCAGGGATTTCGGCCTCCTGGCCGACCCACCACCAAAGGTCGGTGTAGACGAAATCGGCCTCGGCGACGGCCAGGGCCGGATCGTCAGTCACCCACAGCCGACCGCCTGACTGGGCGCAATTGTCGCGCGCGATCGACTGCCAGGCCTCTGGCGCCTGGTAACGTGGCGGGGCGCAATGGACGAACGTCATGCCCATCTGGGTGCAGATCATCATCAATGAGGAGCAGACATTGGTCGCATCGCCGATGAAGGCGACCGTGAGCGCCTCAAGCGGCTTTCCGACCGGGCGGTGCTCGCGCATGGTGAAGACGTCGCACAGCACCTGGGTGGGATGGTTGTAATCGGTCAGCCCGTTGATGACCGGCACGGAGGCGTAGCGGGCCAGCTCGGTGACCGTGGCGTGCTTGAGGGTGCGCGCCTCGATGGCGTCGACCATGCGGCTGATCACCCGCGCCGAATCCTTGATGCTTTCGCGCACACCCAGATGGATTTCGCCGGGCTTCAGATAGAGCGCATGGCCGCCCAGCTTGGTCATCGCCACCTCGAACGAGATGCGCGTGCGGGTCGAAGGCTCTTCGAAAATCATGCCCAGGGACGCGCCGGCCAGCAGTGGGGGCAGGGCGCGCTCGCGGTCGGCCGTCTTCAGCAGGCCGATGAGATCCATCAACCAGACCAGCTCGGTCTTGGTGAAGTTCTGGGTGTCGATGAAATGCCGCACGGCAAGCCTCGCAAGAGGATGATCGCCCCCAGTCTAGGCGCGGCCCGAGGCCGACCAACTGATCTGCATCAAACGGCATGGGGCTCTTTTCTCCCATCGCCGACGGCGCTGGAGGCGCAGCTGATCGACACGACGGGAGATCATAGGATCCGCCCCCCTGTCGGCGCCCCGGAGAACAGCATCGCCGCTCTTGAACGTCCGTCTCATTTGGCTGCGGCGTAAGTCGCGCCGGGCAGTCTCGCGCATGAAGAGCGGGGCGGTGTCGCCGCGTAGAGCCTCCTACGCGTCCAGTGGTTCGTGACCGTCTCGTCGGCGTCGCGATGCTCCGGCGAGGCGTCGAACGCCCGCAGCACGCTGCGATGATTTCTTCGATCTCTGACGCAGGCCTACGCCGTCGCGGGAATCTGGCTTACATGTCGGCCATGCCCGCACGATCAGTCCCGATGGCCGTCCCTGCTTCGGACCGCGACGACGCGCGGGCGCGCGCAGTGATCGCCGCCATGGACATTGTCGCCAGGGAGGGGTTGGCGTCGCTGTCGGTGCGCGACCTCGCAGCGGCGATCGGCAAGAGCACGACCGTCATCTTCAATCTCTTCCAGACAAAGGCCGGGGTGCTAGCCGCCATGGTCGAGGCGGCGATGGCGGAGGATCTGGCCTTCCATGACGCCTTCCTGTCCCAAGTCGACGGCCTGGCCCTGGATCAGCGCCGGATGGTCGACATCACGGCGCGCTACGTCCTGGCCCGCGCGGAGGCCTCGGCGCGTTTCGCGCGGATCTGGGAAGAGGTCCTGATCGATCCCGAGGCCGCCCAGGCGGTGCGCGAGCCCCTTGCGCGCTGGCTCGACATGCGGCGAAGCAAGCTGGGCGGACTACTGGCCGGCGACGTGCGGCTGGCGCGGCTCGGCGCCGTCTATCTGCCCTATCTGCTGATGGAGGAGCTCTACGCCGCGGCCCTTGCCCACAGGCTCGACTACGAACTGCTTCTGCGCGAGAGCCTGGAGGGGCTGGTGGCCATGGCGTTCGGCGAGCCGTCGGGCGGCGAGGCCAAGGTCGCGCAATGGTTCACCGACGCCCTGGTGCTGCCCGAGCCGCCCAGCAAACGGTACGCGGCGCAGTCGGTGAAGATGCGTCTGCTGGACATCGCCGCCGACCAGATCCTGGAACGGGGAATCGGGGCGGTTACCAACCGCACGGTGACCCAGGCGGCCGGGGTCTCGACCTCAACCATCCTGTACCATTTCGCGGATATGCGCTCGTTCCTGGCCGAGGCGATATGGCACAGCGTGTTTCGCGAAATCCCCGACTATCTGGACACCCGCAGCCCTCGCGACCGCGAGCGGCCGGCCGACCTGGAGGGCCTAGCGGCGCTGCTGGCGCCGACGCTGCGGCCGGGATCGTCGGACGATCCGGGGCGCGCCGGTTTCTACGTCAAGTATGCCCGCTTGATCGCGCAGATTTGCCTGATCGCCCGGCGCGACGCCGCCTTCGAGAATATGGCCATGCTGCTCCGCGGTCCCGAGGGCGGGGGCACCTATGCTCGGCGCGAGGCGGTCTGGCCGCCAATGTTCGACATGACTCGCCTCGGCGCCATGCGCTTCGCGATCTGGATCAAGGGCTCGGCCCTGTTGAGCGCGGCCTTCCCCGACACCGAGGCCCCAGGAGCGGAGGCGCGACTTGGCGCGGCGGCGCTAGCCCTTGTGCCCGTAACCGCGTAGCGCGTCGAACGAACGATATTATTCCATTCACGCAGTCACCCTTGGATCCGCCAGAAGCCGGATGAATGAGTTCCTTTGTAGGGCTTTCATCAAAGCGACATGGGCCGCTCCTATATCCCCTCGATGTCGAACAACTGATTTTTCCGACCACTTGTCGTCGGAAAGAGGGGGCGTGATGCGTGTACTGTCAAAAGTGAAATTCGTGGCCCTGCTGATGGGAAGCGCCGCGATCTTCGCGGGGCCCGCCATGGCGGCCGACGCGGTTGCTCCGACTGCGGACGAGGCCGGCTCCAACCGTCTGGACGAGGTCACGGTGACGGCGCGCCGCCGCGCCGAATCCGAACAGAAGGTCGCCGCCGCCCTGACCGTGGTCAGCGGCGCCGAACTGGACCGCCGCAACATCCAGACCGTCAACGACCTGGAGAACAGCGTCCCGAACCTGGAAGTCACCAGCCAACTGGGCGGCGGCCAGCCGCAGTTCCGCATCCGCGGCGTCGGCCTGACCGACTACGCCGCCAACAACACCGGCACCGTCGGCGTCTATGTCGATGAGGTGGCCTATCCCTACGGCTCGATGACACAGGGCGCGCTGTTTGACGTGGCCCGCATCGAAGTGCTGCGCGGTCCGCAGGGCATCCTCTACGGTCGCAACACCACCGGCGGCGCAGTCAGCGTCATCACCAACGCCCCGACCCGGACCTTCGACGCCGGCCTGACCGCCTCGTACGGCCGCTTCGACGCCGCTCATGTCGACGGGTTCGTCTCGGGTCCGTTGACCGAGACCCTGTCGGCCCGCCTGGCCATGACCACCGACCAGGGCGGCGCCTGGCAGTACAATCGCGACACCCATGAGAAGCTGGGCGACAAGGACCGCTTCGCCGCCCGCCTGAAGCTCGACTGGAAGCCGAGCGACGTCACCGAGATCGACGGCTCGCTGCGCTACAACCGCGACAAGTCCGACGGCCTGGGCCTGCGTCTGGTCACCCGTCCGTTCCAGTCACATAACTACGCGCCGATCGGCAAGCTCTACCCGATCGACAGCGACCCCCGGATCACTGGCTGGGGCATCACGCCCTTCTTCGCCAATCTGATCGGCGCCCCGACCAACGCCAAGCCGTTCCGCGACAACGAGGGCGTCGGCGTCAACGCCCGTCTGCGCCACGACTTCGGCTGGGCCGCCCTGACGGCGGTGGTCGGCTACGAGACGTTCAAGCGCCGCGAGTTCAACGACTGGGACGCCACGGCCTCGAACGAGGCCGGCACCTTCTTCTTCAACGACATCGACACCCTTTCGCAGGAAGTGCGTCTGACCTCGCGCGGCGACCAGAAGTTCCGCTGGCTGACCGGCCTCTACCATTCGACCGAAACCGTCGACGGCGGCTTCTATTCGGACTTCTCTGAGGCCTCGACTCTGAAGAACTGGTTCTCGACCACCTACAAGCAGGACGTCGAGACCACCGGCGTGTTCTTCAACCTCGACTATGACCTGACCAACCGCCTCACCCTGTCGGGCGGCCTGCGCTACGAGGACGAGACCCGCGAGCTCAAGGGTTTCAAGACGGAGATCATCGCGCCGGTCTATTCCCGCCTGGCCAACACCAACAAGGACCGCCACATGGGCGAGTGGTCCGGCAAGGTGGGCGGCGAGTACCGTTTCAGCGACACCGTGCTGACCTATGCCAGCGTGGCCCGCGGCGTGAAGTCGGGCGGCTTCACCACCTACAACAGCGGCTTGCCTTCGCAGCTCGATCCGTTTGATCCCGAGAAGCTGATCGCCTACGAGGCCGGCCTCCGCTCGGAGTTCTTCGACCGTCGCCTGCGCGTCAACCTCGCCGGCTTCTATTACGACTACCGCGACCAGCAGTTGCAGGGCGTGCTCTACACCCAGACCGGCCGGGTGGGGCGGATCATCAACATTCCGAAGTCGCACATCCGGGGCGGCGAGCTGGAGATCACCTGGAAGCCGACCGCGCGCCTGACCATCAGCCAGTCGCTGGGCTACAAGTTCGGCCGCTACGACGAGTTCTTCTTCGTCAACGCCGCCGCCACCGAGGCCGCCAAGGATCCGGTCACCGGCCAGTACAACAAGATCATCTACAGCGACCGTTCGGGCGAGCGCCTGCCGTTCCCGCGCGCCGACTACAAGGGCGCCATCAGCTATGTGATGGACGTCGGGTCCTGGGAGGTCGAGGCCGAGACCAACTACAACTACCGCAGCGACATGTTCAGCACCTCGTCAAACTCGGTAATCGGCGACTACTGGCTGTTCAACGCCAGCCTGACGGCCCGGCCGGCCAACGGCAAATATTCGGTCGGCGTCTGGGTCAACAACGCCACGAACGACTATTTCGAAGAAACCCGCAACGCATTCATCTCGGCCGCCACGGCGTCGCCGCACGAGCCGCGAACCTATGGCGTCCGGTTGACCTGGCGCTACTAGGGCTTTTGTTCTGACGCATTTTCTGACGAAGAACCGGTATCTGTTTCTTCCGAAAATGCCCTACTCGACGGCCGTTTCCCCTTCGGCCATCGGCCTCGCCGCGGCGCCCGTCTTCGCGTCGCGGCGAGGTCTCCTTGTTTCGGATTGGAGCTCTCATGACGGTCGATCGCAGACAGGTCGTCGGTTCGAGCCTGGCCCTGGGGGCCGCGACGCTGGCGACGGCCGCGCGGGCGAGCGAGGCCGCCTTTCGTCACGGCGTGGCCAGCGGCGAGCCGGGCCCCGATCGCCTGCTGCTGTGGACCCGCGTCACCGGACTGGGCGAGGCCGCCGGCCGCTGGCGGATCGCCACGGACCCGGCCATGCGCCATGTCGTGGGGGAGGGGCGGTTCATGGCCCTCGCCGAGCGTGACTTCACGGTCAAGGCCATGGCGACGGGCCTGAGGCCGGCCACCGACTACTGGTACCAGTTCGAGGCGGAGGGCCAGCGCTCGCCGGTCGGCCGGGCCCGCACCCTGCCGGTGGGACGCACCGACCAGCTCGACCTCGTGGTCGCCTGCTGCGCCATGTACACCATGGGCTATTTCCAGGCCTATCGCGCCATCGCCGAGCGCCCGAATCTGGACGCGGTGCTGTTCGTCGGCGACTACATTTACGAGTACGGCGCCTCGACCTATCCGGGCCTCGACACCCTGCGCCAGGCCGATCCGCCGCGCGACACCGTCACTCTCGACGACTATCGCCGCCGCTTCGCCCAGGCGCGAACGGACGCCGACCTGCAGGCCGCCCACCAGCGGGCGGCGTGGATCTGCACCTGGGACGACCACGAGATCGCCAACGACGACTGGATGCACGGGGCCCAGCATCACGACCCGGCCAAGGACGGGGATTGGGAGGCCCGCAAGGCCGCCGCCGTGCGCGCCTATTACGAGTGGATGCCGATCCGCGATCCCGATCCGGCCGATCCCTACGCCATCCAACGGGCGGTCGCGTTCGGAGATCTGGCCACCTTGATCGTTCCCGAGACCCGCCTGAAGGCGCGCGAGGCTCAGCTCACCTTACCCAAGGACCTGGACCGCCTGCCGGACGGACGCCCCGATCTCGAAGGCTTCCGGCGTAAGATCGCTGATCCGGATCGCCGCATGCTGGGGCGCCAGCAGGTGGACTGGATCGGCGCCGAGATGCGCGGTTCCGTCGCCGCCGGACGGCCTTGGGTCCTCTTGGGCAGCGCTACGGTGATGGCTGACTACGCCTATCCGGACATGAGCCGCTGGGCCCCGGCCTCGGGCGCCTTGAAAGGCTTCTTCGAGCTGACCAAGCTCGACCTGCCGCTGTTGAACCTCGACGCCTGGTCGGGCTATGCGGCCGAGCGCCAGCGGATCTACGACGCCATCCGCGCCAGCGGCGCGCGCACGGTGGTGCTGTCGGGCGACAGCCACATGGCCTTCCTCAACGAACTGCATGACGAAAAGGGCCGAGTGGCGGTGGAGCTGTCGACCAGCACCTTGACCGGGCCGTCGCTGGGCGTGGTCCTGGCCATGAAGGAGGCTCCGTTCGGCGAGCGGGTGGCCGAGCGTAACCGCGACGTCGTCTGGTGCGATCACCTGGCGATCGGCTTCGTCGCCGTCCACGTCACCCGCGACGCGGTCGAGGCCAGCTTCGTCAGCGTCACCGATCCGCGCGTCCCCAATTCTCCGACCCCGGTGCGGCGGCGCGTGCGCGCCACCGCCGAGGCCAAGGGCGTCAGCGCCTGGAGCCAACTCTAGGATATCCCATGTCGTCGCTCACCCTGCACCGCCGCGCGCTGCTGTCCGGCCTGGTCGTCGCTCCCGCCGTGCTGCGCTTTGGGCAGGCGCGAGCCGGCGGGGCCTATGTCTTTCCGCTGGGCGTGGCCAGCGGCGATCCGGCGCCGGACAGCATGGTGCTATGGACCCGGCTGGCGACCGATCCTCTGGCGCCCGACGGCCAGGGCGGCATGGGCGACGCCGTGTCCGTGCGTTGGGAAGTGGCCGCCGACGAGGCCTTCCGCCGTGTGGTGATGGCCGGCGACGCCATGGCCGAGCCCGCCGCCGCGCACAGCGTCCACGTCGAGGTCTCGGGCCTGCGGCCGGACCGTCCCTACTGGTACCGCTTCACGGCCCTGGGCCAGCAGAGTCCGGTCGGCCGAACCCGCACCGCTCCGGCCGCCAATGCCGACCTCGACCGTCTGCGCCTAGCCGTAGCCTCGTGTTCGCACTGGGAGCGCGGCTATTTCAGCGCCTATGGCCACATGGCCGACGAGAACCCGGACCTGACCCTGTTCCTGGGCGACTACATCTACGAATATTCGATGGGGCCGGACCGCAAGGACCAGATCGTCCGACCCTATGGCCTGGAAGAGGCCACCACCCTGGCCGGCTATCGCAACCGCTACGCCCTGCATCGCACCGACGCCGACTTGCAGCGCCTGCATCAGGTCGCGCCGTGCCTAGCGGTGTGGGACGACCACGAGGTCCAGGACGACTATTCGGGGATCTGGTCCAAGACCCCGGGCGTCGCGCCGGAGACCTTCCGGCGTCGTCGCGCGGCCGGCTACCAAGCCTTCTACGAAGCCATGCCGATCCGCCGCACGCGGCTGGACGCGCGACTGCAGATGCCGATCCACCGCCGGGTTCGCTACGGCAGCCTGGCCGAATTCTTCATGCTGGACGGTCGTCAGTATCGCTCGCGCCAGCCCTGCGCCGACGGTCCCAGCGGCGGCAAGGGCCAGATCGTCACCGACGCGGCCTGTCCCGACCGCCGCGATCCGGCCCGCACCTTCCTGGGCTTCGACCAGGAGCGCTGGCTTTATGACGGACTGGCCCACACCCAGGCGCGCTGGACGGTGCTGGGCCAGGACCTGGTGATGGCCGGCCTTCGCTTCGGCGACGGCGGACCCGACACCAAGTTCTGGACCGACACCTGGGACGGCTTCCCGGCCGCCCGCGACCGCCTAGCCCAGGCGATCGCGACGCTGAAGCCGCGCAACCCCGTGGTGCTGAGCGGCGATTACCATTCGTTCTGGACCAACGACGTCAAGCTGAACGCCGACGATCCGGCCTCGGCCACCATCGCCACCGAGTTCGTCGGCACCTCGATCACCTCGACGGGGCCCAGCTACGAGGGTCTGATGTCGGCCATGCCCAACAACCCGCAGATCAGGTTCTTCGAGAGCCGAAAGCGCGGCTACATGTCGATCGATCTGACTCGGGACCGGATGACGACCCGCTATCAGACGATCTCGGACGTCCGAGACCCCCGCGCCACGATCGCGACGCTTAACACATGGGTGGTCGAAGACGGGCGGGCGGGCGCGCAGAGTGCGTGAACGCGCCAGGGACAAACGGGCGGATACTGTAGGGCATGAAGGAAGCCAACTGGCTCCGCGGCTAAGGCAAGGCCGCAGTCCGGCGCCAACGAGAGCCCCCGAGCTATAGGGCCCGCCAACGACGATCCCCAAGCCACGCTCGGCCACCTCGCGCATCGCTGAAGACTATTGCGATCGGTGCGCATGTTCGCCACGGGGCGGATCGAAGGCTATGTCAACGAGCAGATCGCGATCGCGCGCGGCGGCGAACCCTCGCCGATGCGCGGCCTCACGCGCTGGTCGATCCTGATCGGCGAGCACGGCACGATGCATGATCCGCGGCATGTCGAACGCTACTGGCGCGCCGTGCTCCCCGACAGCAACTTCGAGCTCGCGCCGGATGCCGGGCGCTTCATGGCCATGACCTATCCCGACCGAGTCGCGCGGGTTTTGGGGCGCTGATGCGCGGGGCGTGCGGCGGCGTCTTCGTCACGGCCGATTGAACGCCCGGCTTGCGACCCTGATCAATAGGGTAGTAAAAACTACATCATCGATCCATCCAGCCGCGTTACGCTCGCGGCGTCGCGCCCTAGGGCTTTGGAGGCGGATGAGATGGGGCAGGGTGAAGGGAAAGACGAAATGCTGGCTTGCTATACTGACCGCCTCAGCGTGCGCCCGGGAGAACGCTTCTCGCTCCACGCCAGCGCCGAGACCGGGCCGTGCCGGCTCACGATCGCCCGCGTGGGAGCGCAGCGCCAGACGGTGCTGGAGTGCGACGGCGTGGTTGTCGGACAGCATCCGGTTCCGGCCAACGCCGACCGCGACGGTTGCGGCTGGCCTGTCGCCCTCGAAATCGAGGTCGGGGCGGGGTGGGCCTCGGGCTATTACGACATCGTCTTGAGCGACCCGACAGGCGCGGAGGCCCATCACTTCGTGGTGGTGAAGCCGCCGGTCGGCGTGCGTCGCTCAAGCGCCCTGATGGTGCTGTCGACCAACACTTACCAGGCCTACAACTACTGGGGCGGCGCTAACGCCTATTCGAATGTCGCTGGCCTGATGAGCGGACAGGTTTCGTTCGCCCAGGCCATGGACGAGGCGATCGGCGTGCTGTCGACCCAGCGTCCGTTTCCGCCGCTGATCGTGTCGCCGCCGCCCAACCCGCCGCGTCTGATCAACCTGCGAAAGCGTGGGTTCGAAGAGGCCCCCTGGGCCTCGGACATGGCCTGGATGGTCGAGCATCGGGCCTCGCCCTACGATGGTTCGGCTGGCTTTCTGCACAAGTGGGAGCACGCCTTCGTGACCTGGGCGGAATCGAACGGCTACGCGCTGGATTTCGCCACAGATTATGACCTCGACGCCGAACAGGATCTCCTGGAAGGCTACGCGACGGCGCTGTTCGTGGGCCACAGTGAGTACTGGTCGGGGGGGCAGCGCGACCAGGTCGAGCGCTTCATCGACGCGGGCGGCAACGCGGCGATCCTGTCAGGCAACAGCTGCTTCTGGAAGGTGCGCTGGGAGAACGACGGCAAGACCTATGTCTGCCACAAGTGGAAGGGTTTCGAGGCCGAGGATGTCCCGCCCGAGAAGGCCACGCACCTGTGGTCGCACCCGGCCTTCCAGCGGCCCGAGGCCGCGCTGACGGGACTGAGCTTCGTCTTCGCCGGCTATCACCGCCTGGGCATGTGCGTGTCGCGCGGTCAGGCTGGCTTCACGGTCTATGACGACCGTCACTGGGCGCTGGAGGGCTCCGACCTGTTCTACGGCGACGTGATCGGGGGCGAGCTGCCGCTGATCGGCTATGAAAGCGACGGCTGCCGCTTCCAGTTCGGCGACGACGGCCTGCCCAAGGCCGTGCCGATGTTGGGCGTGCCCGAGACCTTGGAGATCATCGGCGTCGCGCCCTGCGCGTTCGGCGAGGAAGCCGGCCGCGGATATAATCCCATCATCCCGCCCGAGAAGCTGGATGTGATCGCCCAGGTCACCTATGGCGACGCTGGCCCTGAAGCCCAGGCCAAGGTGCTGCGCGGCCACGCGGTGCTGGCCAGCTTCAAGCGCGGGAAGGGCGAAGTGTTTAACAGCGGCACTACCGAATGGGCTCACGGCCTGGCCGCGCGCGACCCGTTCATCGAGGTCATCACCCACAATGTCTTGCGGCGCTTCGGCGTCACCCGCGCCACGGAGTGAACCGCCCTCGGGCGTTCCGTCGAAAAAGAAGGGCCCCTCGCCAAGAGGGGCCCTTTGTCATGGCTGATGCGCGAACGAGGTCTGAACGCGTCGCGGGGAGCGCCGCCGGTGCAAGTCGGGCGGCGCCGCGTCCAGGCGGGGTAGGTTCGTCAGTCGACCATGGAATGCAGGAAGGCCAGCTTCTCGACCGGCGGCAGGGGGCCGGCGGCCTTCAGCAGCTTGAAGGCCTCGTCGCCGGCCTCAATCGTGTGATCGATGTCGGCGTCGGTCATGGCCGTGGTTATGAACATGTTGTGCCAGGGGTGGAAATAGACGCCGCGCTTGAGCAGGGCGTTGTTCCAGAAGTAGGCCTTGGCGCCGGTCGGGTCCTCGTCGAACATGATCAGCGGCAACTGGGCCGGACCCGTCTGGCGCAACGCGAAGCCGTGACGGTCGGCCGCCTCGTCCAGGCCCGCGCGCAGGCGCTCGCCCAGGGCGATGGTGCGCTCCAGGTAGTCGGTCTCGCGGATCAGCTTCAGCGTCGCCAGTGAGGCGGCCATCGGCGCGGCCGAGAACCAGAACGAGCCAGTCGCATAGATGGTGGCGGCGGCGAACCGGGCCTTGTCGGCGCCCAGCAGGGCCGAGATCGGATGGCCGTTGGCGATGGCCTTGCCCCAGGTCGACAGGTCAGGCTTGACCCCGACCAGCGACCAGCTGCAGTCGCGGGCCAGGCGGAAGCCGGCGCGCACGTCGTCGATGATCAGAAGCGCTTCGTGCTCGTCGCACAGCGCCCGGGCCCGACGGGCGTATTCGGGATCGGGCAGTTCCTGATCGACGAAGGTGTCGTGCTTGATGGGCGAGGCGAAGATCGCCGCAAGGTCCGAGCCGGCCGCCTTGACCGCCGCCTCCAGGCTCTCGACGTTGTTGTACTCGTAGAAAACCTGGTTGGCGCGGTCGCCCTCGGTGACACCGTTCTTCAGGGGCGTGCACCAGGGCGCGGCGCCGTGATAGGCGCCCTTGGCCAGGACGATGGTCCTTTTCTGGGTGAAGTTGCGGGCGATCATCATCGCCATGGTCGTGGCGTCGGTGCCGTTCTTGCAGAACATCGCCCAGTCGGCGTGGCTGACCTGGGCGGTCATCGCTTCGGCCAGCTCGACCATGGCCTGGCCGGGGCCGGTCATGGTGTCGCCCCGTTTCATACGCTCGACATAGGCCTGATCGATGGCGGCGTGGCCGTAGCCGAACAGGTTGGGGCCGTAGCCGCACATGAAGTCGACATAGCGGTTGCCGTCGACGTCCCAGAGATAGGCGCCCTCGGCGCGGTCGAAGAACTGGGGGTAGTCGTCGGGCAGCAGCATGACCGACTGGTGGCCGTACATCCCGTTGGGGATCACCGCCATGGCGCGTTCCCGAAGCGCCGCATCCTTGCTGTTGGTCCAGGTCAAGTTCAGCCCCTTATAAGATAGTTTTGACTATTATAATGACTGAGCCATATTGGCTGTCAATGCGTAGGGAGGACGTCGCATGAAGACCGGATTGGCCTGTATCGGCCTGACGACCCTGGACGTTGTGGCGCGCGCCATCGACGTGTTGCCGAAGGAAGAGGTAACGGGGCTAATCGAGGGTATCGCCTGCGCTCCGGCTGGCACGGCGGCCGCTCCGGCCCTGCTAGCGGCTCGCCTCGGCGTGCCGAGCCGGCTGATCTCGGCCGTCGGCGACGACCTGATCGGCCGCTTTATCCGCACGGCGCTTTCCGACGCCGGCGTCGACATCTCCGACCTGGAGGTTCTGCCGGGACTGCCCAGCTCCACGACCCTGCTGGCGGTCTCCTCCAGCGGCGTTCGCCCGGGCTTCCACGCGTTGGGCGCGGGCATGCTGGCCCGGGTCACCCCGCGCGCGCTGGAGACGGCCGCCGCGGTTGGCTTTCTGCACTACGGCGGCGTGGGCGGTCCCAAGCTCGACGGCGGCGAGGGGGAGGCGATCGTCCGAGCCGCCTCGCGGGCCGGGGCGGTCGTGACCTGCGACCTGATCGCGCCCCAGCCCTCGGCGATCGACGAGGTCAAGCGCCTGCTGCCGCATGTCGACTACTTCCTGCCCAGCGCCGCCGAGGCGGTGTTCCTGACCGGTCAGGAGGACCTCTTCGCCGCCGCAGAGACATTCCGGTCTTGGGGCGCGAAGGGTTGCATCATCAAGAACGGCGGCCGGGGCTCGGTGGTGGTCCTCGACGGCGTCAGCACGACTCTGTCAGCCCACGCGATCACGCCGGTCGACACCACCAGCTGCGGCGATTCCTATTGCGCGGGGTTCATCGCCGCTCTCTCGCGAGGCTGGACGCCGCTGGACGCCGCGCGCTTCGGCACGGCCACCGCCGCTCTGGTCGCCCAGGGCCTGGCCACGCTGGGCAAGGTTGAGAGCTTCGAGGCCACCGAGGCGGCGATGCGCCAGATGACCTTGATGGAGACGGTGTGATGAGCATGACGGATCAGGAGGCCGCTCTGCGCGAGCACATGGCGCAGGTGATGCGGGCGATGGATGCGCGCGGTCTCAACCGCGGCACCTCGGGCAATGTCTCGGCCCGGTGCGGAGAAGACATGTTGGTCACGCCCACCGGCGTGCCAGCCTCGCGGCTGACCGCCGAGCACATGGTGCTAGTCCGTCCCGACGGCTCGTCGCCCGAAGGCGCGCTCAAACCATCCAGTGAATGGCGCATGCACAAGGGGATTCTCGAACGGCGCCCCGACGTGGGGGCGGTGGTGCATTGCCATTCGCGTCACGCCACCATCCTGGCCTGCGCGGGCCTCCAAATCCCGCCCATGCACTACATGGTCGCCGTTAGCGGCGGCAGCAGCGTGCCGGTCGCGCCCTACGCCACCTTTGGTTCGGAGGAACTGGCCGCGACCGTGGTCGAGGCCCTGGACGGCCGCTACGCTGCTCTGATGGCCAATCATGGCCAGATCGTCGCCGCGCCCAATCTCGACTTCGCGCTGGCCATCACCGAGGAGATCGAGGAGCAGGCGGCGGTCTATTGGGGAACCCTGGCGATCGGCGGGCCCAACGTGCTGGCCGAGGACGAGATGAACCGCATCCTGCAGCGGTTCAGATCCTACGGACAGCGCTGATCGCCGGAGCCCGCCCAACGCCAGGCGACTGGGCGGGCTCCGGTTCTCGCTAGTAGTGGTAGCGCAGGAAGACGCCCAGGCTCCGCGGCCGGTTGTAGCTGAGGAGATCCACGCCGAGGCTGTCGATGTTGGAGATCGACACGGCATAGGTCTTGTCGAACAGGTTGCGGGCGAAGGCGCCGGCCTCGATCTTCTGGTCGGGCGAGCGCCAGCTGAGCTGGGCGCCGGCGATCCACACCGCGTCCTGCGACAGACGGTCGGCGTTGGAGTTGTCGAAATAGACCTTCGACGAATAGTTCGCGTCGACATTGGCCACGATCGAAGCGCCATTCTCCAACGGCGCGACCCAGGTCGCCGCGGCGTTGAAGGTGACCTTCGGCGACTGCGGCAACCAGTTGCCGGTGAAGTCCTTGCCTTCGGTGAAGTAGTCGCCGTACTTGGCGTGCAGCAGCGACACGCCCGCCGTCAGGGTCAGGGGTTGGATCGGCCGGGCGGTGACCTCGGCTTCGCCGCCGTAGACCTTGGAGTTGGCGGCGTTGTCGAGCACCAGCACGGTCAGGCCGTTGCGCGTGGTCTGGGCGAACACCTGCTGGTTCTTGTAGTCGTAGTAGAAGCCCGACACGTTCAGGCGCACCCGGCGGTCGAGGAACTCCGATTTCAGGCCCAGTTCATAGGCGTCGAGGGTCTCGTTGTCGTAGGGCTCCATTTCCCGGGCCGTCGTGGCCATGCCGCCGAAGAAGCCGCCGCTCTTATAGCCGCGATTGTAGGTGGCGTAGATGTTGGCGTCGTCGCTCAGCTCGTAGCGCAGGCCCAGCCGTCCTGAGACCGCGGAGAAGGTCTTGCTCTGCTTGGAGGTCAGGATAACGACCAGCCCGTCCTCGGCCTGGCTCCGGTAGTCCATGGACTTGTCGTCGGCCGACCAGCGCAGGCCCACCGTGCCGGTCAGTCTGTCGGTCAGCTTATAGTCGGCCTGGCCGAAGACGGCGTAGCCCTTGGTCTTCTGGGTGTAGAGATAGCCGAAGGTCCCGACGCTGTTTTCGAGGCTTAGCCCCGTGGGATTCTCGGGCGTCATGAACAGCGGGCGCAGGTCGCGCAGCACGTCCTGCCGGGTGTTGTCCTGAACCTTCTCGTCCATGTAGTAGGCGCCGAGGACCCAGTTGAGCCGCGCCGAGGCATCGTTCGACTGCAGGCGCAGTTCTTGGGTGAACTGGTTTTGGCGGGAACGATAGTTGATCTCGATCATCCGCAGGGGGCTGGCGTCGGTGTTTTCCAGGTCGTTGCGGTGGGCCCACTGCCAGGCCGTCACCGAGATCAGGGACAGGCCGCCCAGCTTCCAGGTCGCCTGGCTGGAGGCGCCGAACAGGTCGACCTTGTCCTTGCCCTCCTGGTTGGCGTCCACGGCGCGGGGATTGTTGTCGGTGTCGGCATAGCCCATCAGGTCGGCGCACTGGCCGCTGGCGTAGGCGCTGGTCGCGCAGAAACCGTCCGGTCCTCTCGCCGCCGCCGTCGCGGGGAGCAGAGCGCGGTGTCCGGGCGCGGTGGCGTCGCCGCGATTGACGTAGCGATTGACCTGGGTCAGCAGATCGAAGTCTTCGCTCGGCGTGTAAAGCAGCGACAGCCGCCCCGCCCAGTGTTTGGCCGCGTTGAGATCGTGGCCGGTGACGCGGTTGTAGGTATAGCCGTCGTCCTTGACGTACTGGGCGGCCGCCCGGAAGGCCAGCTTGTCGGCCACGATCGGCCCGCCGACGCCCAGATCGGCGGTCACGGCGTTGAAGCTGCCATACTCCAGCGAGGCGTCGGCGCCGAAGGTCTGGCTGGGCCGCTTGGTCGTGATGTTGATCGCGCCGCCGTTGGTGTTGCGGCCATAGAGGGTGCCTTGCGGCCCGCGCAGCACCTCGACCTGAGCCAGGTCGAAGAAGCCGGCCATCTGGGCCAAGGGCGAGCCGATATAGACTCCATCGGCATAGACGCCCACGCCGCTGGAGGCGTTGGGGTTAAAGTCGCTAAGGCCCACGCCGCGAATGTAGATCTTGGGATTGGCGGCCGCGTCGCCGGCGCTGATGCGCATGCCAGGGGCCAGGTTGTTGAGCGCGAGGACGTTGTTGACGCCGCGCGCGGCCAGGGCGTCGCTGGTTAGGGCGGTGACCGACACGGGCACATCCTGAAGGTTTTCCGATCGCTTCTGGGCGGTGACCACGATCTCCTCGATCGCCGTGCCGTCGTGCGTTTGGGCCGCCGCGACGCCGCCAGACAAGGCCAGCACGGCGCAGCTCAGAAACATACGCGCTTTCATCTTTCACTCCCCGTTTATCCAGTACTCCGACCGGTCCAGGTTATTACGATAATAAAAACTATCTCGATGCAAGAGGGAGACGCGCAAGCTATGGGACGGTCTTTGGGCGCGTGATGGGCAAGGCGCCTGGTTTGCAGGCGAAACCGCGCTCGATCGCCTTTACGACGATCCAACCGGGACGCGGCGCCTGTCTCCCGGGCAGGGAGGGGGGGGCGATTGAGTTTCGGGCTGAGGCGCTTGGCGCCGATCCGAGGTCGGGTGCGCCCGCGGCGCGGGCCGTCAGTCCTCGGACAGTTGGGACCGGCGGGGGAGGTCGAAATGATAGCGGCCGATCATCCAGGCCACTTCCTCGATGACCATGTCCTCGTCGAGCTCGGGATCCTCCACCAACATTTCCATGGCGGCGTAGCTCATCAGCTCCGACACGCGCATCGAGAGCTTCAACCGCTCCTCGTCGACGGGCGGGCCGTCCTTGAGGCGGAATGCGAACACCCGATCCAGCACCGCCGTGCGCGATTGGGCCCGCACGTCCTGCAACGGCGGCAGGGCGCGGATGGCGCGCAGAATCCAGAGCCCGCCCGGAAAGGCCCGGGTGACGGTGATGATGTCCTTTTGCAGGCGGATGTGGTTTTCCACCGCCGCCGACAGGGTCGTCCAATGAGCGCCGCCCGATTCTATCCAGGCGAACACGACCTGGTCTTGGGCGTCCATCAACCGCCGGGTCAGTTCGGTCAGCAGGGCGTACTTATTGGGAAAGTAGCGATAGAGCGCCGGCGGCGTCAGGCCCGCCCGTTCGCAGACGAGATTAGTCGTCAAGCGCTCGAAACCCACCTCAGCCAGCAGTTCGCCGGCCGCCGCCAGAATGGCTTCGAAGGTGTTGATGCCGTTGCGGCGGGACGGCCGCGACTTGGCTTCGAGTTCGGGTGTGCTCACCAGAGTTCCTTGAAGGGCGCCGCGGGGCGCGGCGTGCTCTCAGATAGCAACCGCGCAGGACCAAGAGAAGCTGTCGCCATCGGGGCGGACTGCGCGAGGCGGGCGACCGCGCGCGGCTGATATAGCTCAAACTATTGCAAGTAGCGAGCTCGTTCGAGCGCGCGTTCGAGGGCGGGGGACAGCTCCTGTGAGCGCACGTCTTGGCCGGCGGCGCCCAGCGCGGCGGCATTTTGGGGCGAACCGATCCTGCGAGATGCGGTTGACGATGTCCTTGAGATAGCAAAAACTAACTATTGGGCGCGCGGGCGAAGACTCCTGGAGAGTCGATCCGTCGCCCTTCTGGAGGAAATGCATGTCGCTCGAGGAGACCCCGGCGCGCGCGCCCGACACCGACGGCGGCTGGATTGGCCGCAGACCAACGGCCTGGCAGGCCGCGGCCTTCCTGGCGGTCGGATCCATCGCTCTGCTCATGGCTGGCGTCCAGCCGGTTGTGCTGGGCGGGCTGGTCGACGCCGGCAGACTTGACGTCGCTCAGCTGGGCTGGAGCGTCACGATCGAGTTTCTCGCCATCGGGCTGGGCGTGGGGCTGGCCGACGCCTTCCTGCCGCCTCGCCATCTCAAGGTTGTGGGCTTTGCGGCCGCGCTCGTCCTGGCCGGCGTCAACTTCGCGGCGCTGGAGGTCTCGGAGCTCTGGGTTCTGGTGAGCCGCGCGCTGGCGGGTTTGGCGGAGGGGTGCATTGTTTGGCTGACCACCTTGATGATCGTGCGCTCGCCGACCCCGGGCCGCTGGAGCGGGATCTTCCTGGTCTGTCAGGCCGTGCTGCAGGTCGCGTGCGCGGCGGGCATACCGATCCTGGTCTCGCCCTGGTTCGGCGCCAATGCGGGCTTTGTGACGCTGGGGGCCAGCGCCGTGCTGGCGGCGATCTTGGCGCTCCTCCTGCCGGCCAACCTTGCGCCCCTGGCCGGCAACAAGGCCAATGATGCTGTTCTGGCCGAGCCGATCCCGAGGGCGGCCTATGTCAGCCTGATGGCGGTCTTCCTGCTCTTCTCATTCTTCATCGGCTTCTTGGCCTATGTCGAGCAGTTGGCAAGGCAGGCGGGCTTGACCCCGGTGCAAGGCGGGCTGGCCGTGGCCGTGGCCCTGGGCGTATCGATCGTCGGCTCGGGCCTGGCGGCGGTCCTGGCCGATAGGATTGCCTATCACCGGGCCTTCCTGGTCTGCATGCCGGTGTTCCTGGTCGTGCTGTTTGGCCTTGGCGCTCTACCCAGCCCGGGCGTGTTCATCGCCCTGACGGGGTTGTACGGCTTGGCCTGGGGCTTTCTGCAGGCCCTGCAGGCCCCGTTCGTGATCGAGTCGGACCCCTCGCGGCGCGCGGTGTTGCTCGCGCCCAGCGTCCAGTCCGTCGGCGCGGCCGCCGGTCCAATGCTCTGCTCGTTTTTTGTCAACGCACATGAGGTTCGTGGAGCCCTGTTCGCCGCTGGCGCGGGCCTGTCGATCTCCTTCGTCCTGGCGATGATGCTGTGGTTGTCGCGCGCCAAGCGTCTGACCAAGTCCGTCCTAGCCGCCACCTGAACAACACGAGCGCGCGCGGAGCCGACCGCGCCCAAGGGAAAGATCATGTCCGCAGGCATCGAAACCAACCCTCCGCCCGTTCTCGACATCGGCGCGCTGCCGACGCTCGCCGATCATGGCTACGATGGCGGCCGCGTGGCGCTGCGGCGGTTCTGCGCCACGGCGTTCCAGCCAGACGGTCCGCGCTTTCTGCGTGGGAATGACGGGACGCTCGTGGCGTTTCGTCATGCCGATCTTCGGGCGCTGGCGGCCAGGCCCGAACTGGCGGCCATGGCGCCCAACCAGCTCTTCCCGGGACTGCTCTCCGCCGAGACGTCCGAGGAAAAGCCGGTCGGCTTCGCCATCGCCGATCTGATCAGGAACCAGCTCTTCAGCTCCAATGGCGTTCTCAATGCGGCCCTGCGCAAGGTGCTTCTCAACCAGATCGGTCCCAAGCAAACCGCCGCGCGCGGCGACGCCGCCCACGAGATCGTCGCGCGGATCCTAGACGGTCTCCCGCTGGGCGAGACCGTGGACCTCGTCGAACGGATCGCCGAGCCGCTGATCGGCCTCTATTGGGGCGCGCTGATCGGCATGAGCGACAAGGAGGCGCTGGCCGCGGCCGTCCAGGCCCGCAAGATGACGCCGATGCTGTTCCTGCAGACGGATTGGGATAGCCTGTGCGAAGCGGACGCTGCGGCGAAGACCTATCGAGGTCTTGTCGAGGGGGCGGGCCAGCGGTCGCTCGACGCTGGCGGCTGTCCGTTCGTCTCGAACATCGCGCGCGACCTCGCCGAGATCGATATCGCCGATGATCTCGACTATGGCGGTTATGTTCCCAAGACGGTCGGCGCCTTCCTGGCGGGAAACCTGTTCGATGGATTTCACACCGCCGCCCTGGCCATCACCAACACCATCCGCGCACTGATCGACCATCCGGAGGCGCTGGTCCGATTGCGCGGGGAGCCCGAGAAGGTCGCCGCGGCGGTGTCGGAGTGTCTGCGCCTGGAGCCGCCGGTCATCCACCTCAACCGCGTCGTCAACGCCGACTTCGAATACGAAGGACGGATCATTCCAGCCGGCGTTCGGATCATGATGATGTGGGGCGCCGCCAATCGCGATCCCGACGCCTTCCCCGATCCCGAACGTTTCGACCTTGATCGTTCCCACCAAGGTTCGACCACGTTCGGCGGCGGCGCTCACATCTGCCCGGGCCGTTTCGTAGCCAGTCTGGTCGCCAGGAGTCTGCTGGAGGTTCTGATCGAACGGCGGCTTGAGATCCGGGCGAGCGGCGGCGCCAATGACTGGATCGACAATCACGCCATGTGCCAGCTCAGGCACCTGCCCGTGAGGCTGGAGCGCCAGCCGGGGTGAGCGAATCCAGCTCTTCACGGGGCGGGCCGCTCCTCCTGGCGCGTTACGGTCTGTCCGTTTGGGTGAGGCGCTGTCCGTCTGCGTGACAGCTGAACGGCGCCAAGGTCTGCGATACGGTCCGCTGCAGAAGCGACCACCACAGAGCGGTCCAACGTGCTATGGCCTAATGTTGACCCATCGTGGTCTCTGTCGGCGCCGCACATGCCTTGCCCGGCGCTTTACAATCGAATCCGCCTGCGAAACCTATTTGTCCGCCATGTCCCGAATTTGCCTCGCTCACGCGACGAACGATGCCCGATAACGGTTCTAGGAACGCGCTGGATGATGAAGCCGACGAGGCCGCGCCGGTTTCATTAAGGCGCGTGCTGTCGCTATTTGCGCCTTACCGACACCGCATCGCGGCGATAGCGGCGCTGATCACCTTAGGGGCGGCGGTGGGCCTGACGACCCCGTTTCTGCTGCGCGCGATCATCGACGAGGCGCTGCCCAAGGGCGACTTGGGCCTGCTTAGCCTTCTCGTCGCGGCCTTGATCGGCGCCGGCGCGGTCTCAGCGGTAATCAACGCAACCCACGCCATACTGTCGTCGCAGATCGGCCAAGCCATCATGCACGATCTGCGCGTGCGGGTTTATGGACACCTCCAGTCGCTGTCGCTGGGCTTCTTCACCCACGCCCGCGCGGGCGAAATCCAGTCGCGTATCGCCAACGATATCGGCGGGCTGCAATCTCTCGTCACCAACACCGCGCACGAGCTGGCCCGCAATCTCAGCCTCGTGATCATGACGGCGGTCGCGATGGTCTTGCTCGACTGGCGGCTGGCGCTGTTCTCGATGACCGTCATTCCGATCGTGGTGCGCCTGAGCGATCATGTCGGTCAGAAGCGCGAAGCCTATACGCATAGGCAGCAGGAGCGGATGGCCGACCTTTCGTCGACGGTGCAGGAGACGCTGTCGATCTCGGGCGTCATCCTGGCCCGGACCATGGGGCGGAAAGACTTTCTGGTCCGGCGCTTCACCCGAACCTCGGCCGATGTCGGCGCGCTCGAGGTGCGTTCCAGCACGGCGGGTGAGTGGCAGTGGCAGCTCATCTACCTGTTGCTCCAGGCGTTGCCGGCCCTGACCCTGCTCCTGGGCGGCTGGCTGATCAGCCGCGATGTGCCGATCACTATCGGCACGCTCGTGGCGATGATCGCCCTGCAGGAGCAACTACTCTGGCCGCTTGAGGAGGTCTTGCGCACGGGGATGGAAATTCGGACCATCCGAGCTCTGTTCGCGCGCGTGTTCGATTACCTCGATCGCCCCGTGGAAATCGTCGAGCGCCCCGACGCCATCGCGCTCCCCCCCGAGCGCATGCGCGGCGCCGTCGCGATCGAGAATGTGAGCTTCGCCTACGACAAGGACGGCGAGCCCACGTTGCGCGACGTCTCCATCGACATTCCCGCCGGATCGCACGTCGCCATCGTGGGCGCGACGGGGTCGGGCAAGACAACGCTCGGCTACCTTCTGGCGCGGCTATATGACGTCGATCAAGGCGCGATCCGGTTCGATGGCGTCGACATCCGCGACCTCAAACTCGCCTCGCTCAACGAGATGCTCGGCGTCGTCACGCAGGAGCCCTACCTGCTGAACGCGAGCATCGCCGACAACCTGCGCTTCGCCCGGCCCGAAGCCACCGACGCGGAGCTTGTCGCGGCGGCCCGCGCCGCGCAGATCGCGGCGCAGATCGAGGCGTTGCCGGAGGGCTACAACACGGTCGTCGGCGAGCGCGGCTATCGCTTCTCGGGCGGCGAGAAGCAGCGTTTGGCGCTTGCCCGAACCATCCTGCGCGATCCGCCGATCCTGCTGCTCGACGAGGCGACCAGCGCGCTCGACACCCAGACCGAGCAAGCGATGAGCGCGGCGCTGGCGGCGCTGTCGAAGGGGCGGACCACCATCACGATCGCTCACCGGCTCTCCACCGTTCGCTCGGCGGACTTGATCGTCGTCATGAAGCGCGGCCAGGTCGTTGAACGTGGGACGCATGACATGCTCATGGCGCGGGGCGGCGCCTATGCCGCCCTGCTGCGACCTGAGGAAGGCTAGGCCTGTCCAGGCGCGAGCGTGCGCCGCCAGCGCACGCCGATCAGGTTTTCAGGCTAAAGAGGTTTGCCTGCGTGTCGGGATCGGCGCTGGCTTCGCCAGCGCGTTCCTGGAGCCAACGGGTGTAAGTCTCGAGGGATGTCGTTGTTTCCTGACCTCGAGACGCCTTCACCTCAAGGCCATCTTCGCCGTACATGTCGCGCAGCTTCGCCACCGCCTCCAAGGCCGTCGCCGCCTGTCGTGGCGACATGTCCGCCACATCGCTAAGCTGGGAACCATTCTGTTCGCCTGATCGCCGCCGGCGGTGGTCCTTATCGAGCGCTGGGTTCCCTGCTTCCTGGGCTTGGTCACGCGGACTTAGCCCGGATGTCCTTTCGACGCGGGTCGTCGTGGACTGGCGTAACGCGTGCGCGGCCGCCAGCAGCGCGCCCAGCGGGGATGAAGAGGTCATCAAGCCACCTACAGCTAACGAGGCCAATCGATACGAAGCTGGTCACTCAGCGCTTCTTGAGTGCGCCGGCAGGCTGGCAGTACGGTTTGCTCGCCCGGTCCAGCCTTCCCGCAAGCTGGTGGGAGCGAAAGCCGCAGTGCGCCTTAACTGTCGTTGGCGTCATGGTTTGGCGGCCGGCTCGCCGCCCAAGGCCATATAGAGAACCATTTGGGCGTTCAGCTGATCGAAGCGGTTTTGAAGGACGGCGTTCTGGGCTACGCGCCGCCGCTCTTGAGCGTCCAAGACCGTTCTCAGCGGTATAGCGCCGGCCTTGTACTGTTGGGCGTACAGGCTCTCAGCCTGGCGGGCGGCGGACAGATCGCGAACGAGCTGCTCACCTTGCATCAGGGTCACGGCTCTGTTGGAAAGCGCGTTCTCGGTATCGCGCAGCGCATCGTAGAAGGTTTGCCGGAACTGTTCGGCCGCGAGCTCATAGTCGACCTTCGCCACGCCGACGGACAACCGAGCGCGACGGGCGTCGAGAAACGGAAAGGCCAGCCCTCCGGTCAAGCCCAGGCTTGGCGCGCGAAGAACGTTGCTGAGCGCGCTGCTCACACCGCCGGCCGAGCCGGTGAGCGTAAGGCGGGGATAGGTGTCGGCCAGCGCCGCGTCTTGCGCGGCCAGCGCGCGGCGAAGCCTAGCCTGCGCTGCTGCAAGGTCGGGACGTCGGACCAGCAGGTCCGACGGGAGTCCCGCTGGGATTTCGGGCAGGTTGGCCATCGGGAGCGCCTTCGGCTCCGGTCCGTTATAGACGTGCTCGCCCAGCAGCGCCGCTAGAGCGTTTCGCGCCTCGGCGCGCGCTTGCTCAAGCCGAATGCGCTGGGCTTCTTGCGATGCAATGCTCTGCTCTGCGTCCTTCATCTCGACAGCCGATACCGCTCCGGCCTGATACCGGCGGGCGACGAGGTCGAAAGTGCGTTGGGCGTTCATCAAACTCTGGTCGCCGAGCGCTAGGCGCTCGTTGGCGAGCGCCAGCTGCCACCAGGCGCTCGCCGCCGAGCCGACCAAGGCCAGGCGCGTGGCCTCCAGATCCTGCTGGCTGGCTTGGGCCTCCCAACGCTCCATGTCCCGCTGAGCCGCCAGGCGGCCAAAGAGGTCCAGCTCCCAACTCGTCGTGATCGCGGCGCTTGAGGACAATGACGAGGCTCGTCCGCCCGTCACGGGTGCGCTCAGGCCATGGGAGACATCCGCGGCGATGGTTGGCTTCAAGCGCTGGCTGGCTAGGTCCAGCGACAGGCGCGCGCGCTTGAGGCGAAGGCCGGCGGCGGCGAGGCTGGGGTTGTGCGCGGTTACCTGGTCGATGAGCCGGTCCAGGCGCGGGTCGCCGAGCGTCTTCCACCACTTCGTCGGCCGTGGCGCGGCTTCGGACGGCGCGGTCGCCCGCCATGTCGGCGCGGTGATCGTCGCGGGAGGGGTATAGGCGGTATGGGGGGCGAGGGCGCACCCCGCCAAGAGGACGGTGATCGGCAGAAGCGCCGCCGAATGGCGAAGAACGAGAATCGTCATGGCTAGACTCTGCTGAGTGCGTCGATGGGATCGAGGCGCGCGGCGTTACGGGCGGGCAGGTAGCCGAAGGCCACGCCGATGAGGGTGGAGCAGGCGAAAGCCGCGACGATGGAGAGCGGCGAGAACTGCATAACTAGTCCAGATCCGACCGCCGCCAGAAGGCCGGCGACGCCGAGCGCCAAGGCGATGCCAAGGGCGCCGCCAAGCAGGCAAATCAGCACCGCCTCGATCAAGAACTGTTGCAAGATGTCCGCGCGCCGCGCGCCGACCGCCATGCGAAGTCCGATTTCGGCGGTGCGTTCGGTGACGGAGACAAGCATGATGTTCATCACGCCGATGCCGCCGACCACCAAGGATATGACGGCGATGGAACTGATCAGCAGCGTCATCGTCGCGGCTGTCTTTTCGATCATCTTGCGGATTTGGTCGTTGTTGCTGATGAAGAAGTCCTTCTTGCCGTGGCGCATCGTGATCAACTGCGTGACGGCGCCTTGCGCCGCGGCGACCGGAGACTGGTCGGATACGCGGACCGTCACGCTGCTCAGGTGAGAAACGCCCAGCATCCTGGTCATCACGGTGGTGTACGGCGCATAGATCGCCAGGCTGGAGTCGCGTCCGCCGGACGGCTTTCGCTGGATGACGCCGACAACTCTAGCCGGGGTCTGGCCCAGCATGATCGTCTGGCCGATGGCGGCCTCGCCGTGGGCGAAAAGAGCCTTGCGCGCGTTGTTGTCGAGCACGACGTCCTGTCGAATGCTCGCGACCGCTTCGGCGTCGAAGCCACGGCCTTCGGCGAACTTCAAGCCCTTGACCCGGAAGAAGTCGGCGCCCACGCCTGAGACCTCGGCGTTGGCCGTCACGCCTCGATAACGCGCGGCGACTGTCGTGAAGACACCAGGCGTCACGCTGTCGACGTAGGGCTGTTTCCTCAGCGCCTCGACGTCCGAGGGCGTTAACGTCTCGACCTTGTTCGCCTCGAGATCGCCGAAGTCCTTGCCGGGATAGAGATCGAGGGTGTTGGTCCCCAAGTCCGAGATCTGCTTCATGATCTGGCTGCGCGATCCGTTGCCGATCGCCACCACCGACACCACCGAGGCGATGCCGATGATCACGCCGAGCATCGTCAAAAGCGTCCGCAGCTTGTGGGCGGACATCGCGATCAGCGCCAGTTGGAAGCTCTCCGCGAGCTGGTGAATGGCGGCCAGTCTGGGCTTGCGCGCCAGGACCGGACGAAGCGCGGCGCTAGGCTCCGGAGCGCGGCGGCCTCGGTCGGCCACGATACGGCCGTCGCTGATCTCGATGACGCGCGGCGCGTGTTTCGCCACCGACATGTCGTGGGTCACCAAGATGATCGTATGGCCTTCGGCGTGCAGATCCCGCAAGATCTCCATCACCTTTTCGCCGCTGGCGCGATCGAGCGCCCCGGTCGGCTCGTCGGCCAGGATGATCTCGCCGCCATTGATCAGGGCCCGGGCGATCGACACGCGCTGCTGCTGACCGCCCGAGAGCTGGCTTGGCCGATGCGAGAGGCGTTCGCCAAGGCCTAGGCGGAGCAGCAGGTCGCGGGCGCGCGCGCGCCGCGTCTCGCGCGCGTCGCCCGCATAGATCGCGGGGGTTTCGACATTGGCGATCGCGCTCATCGCGGCCAGCAGATGGTAGCGTTGGAAGATGAAGCCGAACCGCTCGCGACGAAGCGCGGCTAAGTCATCCGGCCCAAGCGCCGCCGTATCCCGACCGGCAATCTGGTAGGTTCCCGCCGTGGGGCGGTCCAGACAGCCCAGGATATTCATCAGGGTCGACTTGCCCGATCCTGAGGCGCCGACAATGGCGACCATTTCGCCCGCGCGAATCTCAAGATCGACGCCGCTGAGGGCCGAGAACACGCCATCCCCGGTGGGATAGTCGCGCCCTACGCCGACCAGGCGAAGGAGGGGCGGGGCGTCCATCAGAAGCCGCCCATGAAGGCCGCCGCCGGATCGATGCTGTCACCGGCTACGGTTTCGCCAACCACCACCTTGTCGCCCTCGGTCAGTCCATCGACGACCTCCACCGAGACCTTGTTGTTGAGGCCAATGCGAATAGGGCGTGTGGCGATCTTGCCTTTGGCCAGTTCGACCCGCACAGGATAGCGTCCGTCGGACAGGCGTGGCCCCAGCGCGGTGGCGGGAATCCTCAGCACCCCGTGCTTGGACGCCAGGATAATCGAGACCTGCGTGGTCATCATCGCGCGCAAACGGCCATCCGGATTGGGGACCTCAAGCAACGCGCTGTAATAGATGGCCGAGGCCGCCGGCGCGCCCTGCGTCGCCGCGCCGGAGGCTGGTCCCAGTTCATTGACGATCGTATCGGGAACCGCCTGCACCTGGGTGAGGCGCGCATGGTAGGCCCTGTCCGGATCGCCAAGGATGGTGAAGCGAGCCAACTGACCCGGCTTGACCTTGATGACGTCGGCCTCGGAAACGTTGGCCTTGACGCGCATGGTGTCGAGCCTGGCCAACACCACGATGGTCGGGACCGACAGAGCCGAGCTGACCGTTTGGCCCTGTTTGGTGACGACCGACACCACCACCCCATCGATCGGCGCGACGATGCGGGTGTAGCCAAGATTGACTTCTGCGTTGGCGACGCTGACGCTGGCCTGGCGAACCTGGGCCTGGGCCGAGATCACGGCGGCGCGGGCGCTTTTGAGGTCCGCCTCGGCCATCTCGAAGTCGGCTTGCGATGTCGCCAGGCCCGGGCCCATGTCCTGCTGACGTTTGAACGCGAGTTCGGCGCGGGCCAGCGCGGCTTGGCGGGCGGTCTCCTGGGCCTTGGCGTTGGCGAGCTCCGCGCGCGCGACGCTTAGGGCGTTGGTCTGAGGCTGGGGGTCGATCTGAGCGATAAGGTCGCCCTTTCGCACGCGCTGGCCCAGCGTGACCTCGAGCGTCTGAACTTGGCCAGACACCTGGGCGCCCACGCCGACAAGTTGGCTTGGCTCAAGCTTGCCATTGGCGATGACGGCGTCCTCGATATCGCCTCGGCTGACGACGGCCGTAAGAAGTTCAGGCGACTTATGGGAGGCGTGCACCGTTCGAATTGACGCGGCGCCGACGGCGATCACGGTGAGGACGGCGCCGATGATCATGCGACGTTTCATGGCGCAGGTGATGCTCCAGAATTAGGGCGTGCGGGGATGGGCTGACTTTTCGCGGGCGGCGGCAGGCTTGGATCTGGATCTGGCGGCGCCGCTGGCCTAGAGCCAGCGGCGTAAGGCCCGCTTATCGGGGCGCTTCGCATCCCTTGGCGATAAGCATGCCGCGCAGAAAGCCGCGGCGGGCCACGCCCGCCGTGATGGCGTTCTCCAAGCGACGGTCCGCGGACGCCGCGCCCGAGACCTGCCGCACCAAACCGCGGAAAGGAATGATGCTGTCCACCAGCATCTTGCCGCCTTCTTCGGCCATTTTGCCGGGGCTGCTCTTGGGTTTGTCGCCGGCGTCGAAATCGGGGCCAAGCGCTTCGTTCAAGGCGGCGATTTCAGCCTCGATCGCCTTGCAGCTTTCGAGGTCCTTCAAGCCGTAGGGCGCGTCGCGAGCCCTTTGGAGGGGAGCCGGAATCTCAATCTTGGCCACGCCCAGATCGCGGGCGGGCTGGGAGCCAATGTCCATGGCCTTCTTGCGCGCCTCACCCGAACCGCCCGCCTTCGGCGTTTCGGCGGTCTTGGAGGCGTTCTCGGCGGGCGTCTCCGCCTTGGCCTGAGCGAGGGCGGGTCCGGCGAGGATCGCCACGGTGGTCAGCAGCGAGAAGAATGCGTATTTTTTCAGAGCCATCACATGGTCCGTATTTATAGATTATTGGCGGTGAGCCTATTTTCTAGGCGTCGATCCAAGTAAACTTCTCATCAAATTTAACAGAAGATCGATTTTCGCCCGGGTTTCGACTATGAAGGCGCGCGATGTGTTGTCGGGCTAGGCCGGGCTTGGAGGGCGTCATTGGTCTAATTTGGCCGCTATTTTGGCGTGCTCTTTCGTTGGGCGCGGCCAGCGTTAGCGTCGGAGGCGCCGGCGAAGCTGTTATGAGGCGGCGTCGTTGTGCAGGTATGGAGCGTTGGTGGAGTGACTGTGGAGGCGGTCAACTTCCTCTTTGTCGGGAAGGAGAAAGCTCTAAGACCTGGAGCGCTTACAACGCGGCGGTCCAAATGTTGCAAGAGTTTGACCTCAATCTCCTGACGACTTTGCATAGCCTCATCGTCACGCGCAGTGTCACACTTTCCGCCCAGCGCCTGGGTGTCAGTCAGCCGGCCGTCAGCCGTTCGCTGGGTCGGTTGCGCGAGCTTCTCAACGACCCGCTCCTGATCAAGACCAATAGCGGCATGGCCCTAACCCATCGCGCCAAATCCCTTGAGGCGCCCCTCTGCCGCTGGTTGGGTGAAACCGAGGCGCTCCTGCGTCAACGATCCGCCGAAGATCCGCGCGAGTTCACCGGAACTTACAAGATCGCCTCTTCGGATTTTGGCGTCCTGGCGGTGCTGACCCCTGCGTTGGAGCGGATCAGTCGGGCCGCTCCGGATTTGTGCCTCAGGGTCGAGCCGCTCTCTCCGATGCATCTGAACGACTTGGCTGGCGGTGACGTGGATCTGGTTCTAACGCGCCATCGGCCCCCGGCCGCGCGAGTCTACGAGCGACTGCTGTTTGCCGAGAGCTATCAGTGTGTTCTTCGCTTGGATCATCCGCTCATGGCGTCGAGACGGGCTTCGCCCAGTCCCGCGCGCCTGTCGCTCGATGAATTTGTGGCGTGGCCGCACGTGATCAACACAGCTGCGGGGGAAGATGACGATCCTGCCGCTCGTCGCCTTGATAGCCTGGGGCTTCAGCGGCGGATCATCATGCGCGTCCCATATTCCGCTCTGGCGGCGACCCTCGCGCTGAAGACTGACGCGCTCATGGTAGTCCCCAACCGCGCGGCCCGCCTGCTGATCTCCGGCAATCCTGATCTGGCGACGCTCACTGCGCCATTTGATTTTGAGCCTTTCGAATACTGGCTTCTTTGGCACGGGCGTTCGCGATACGACCCCGTCATTCAATGGCTTGCGGATCAATTCCTTCAGGTCGCCGAACCCAAGCCCGCTTAGTCGTCGGTGCAGACCGGCGAGCGTCCCGGGGAGTCATCGGCGAGAAGGCTCGCTCCACCATGCCTCCACCGACGCGCCGCGCTTTCGCAACAACGCTGCACGACAGTTCGACCGCTCAAGGCAAATTTCGAGGCCTGACGGCGGCGTGACTGCGTCCCCCTCATCCTGCAGTCCGTCGTGCTGGCCGCCTGTCCTGAGCGGTTGAAGGTGTGTCGGGCGGGTTTGGAACCCTCGTCCGCACATTCTCCGAGACCTTCGTCAAGCGGGTCTCATGGCCGCAGCGTGATCAGCCAATCACGCTGCGGTCCTCCTTCCGCTGGGCGCGGTGTTCGATGCGCGGAAGCCGGCGTGAGCGGCATCCATCTCCAGTTATAACCAATCTGGATTTTGAATATCCGGTAATCAAAATTAACCCAGTTGCTTATGGTGGTCTGGAAATTGGCGACAGGCAAAAAGCCGATCAACAAATATTGGATTGTTGATAGCACAAAGGGCAAGTCGTTATGACCGTTAACAGCATCAACACGAATTCTGGCGCGATGATCGCGCTGCAAAATCTGAACAGTACGGCCTCTGATTTGAGGATGACTCAGCAACGCATCAGTACAGGTAAAAAGATCGGCAGCGCCAAGGACAACGGCGCGATCTGGGCCATGTCAAAAACGCAGTCGGCCAACGCTCAATCGCTGAACGCCGTGAAGGACTCGCTGCAGCGGGGTCAGTCGACGATCGATGTGGCCCTGGCGGCTGGCGACACAATTACCGACCTGCTCGGCAAGATGAAGGAAAAGGCTCTGGCCGCTTCCGACACCTCGCTGAACACCGCGTCTTTCAACGCGCTGAAGTCGGACTTTGACTCGCTCCACAAGCAGATCACCAAGGCCGTTATGAACTCCAAGTTCAACGGCGCCAGCCTGGCCACCGGCTCGGTCTCGTCCATGGTCTTCCTGGCCAACTCGGATGGCGCGAGCTTCACCATCAGTTCACAGACGCTGAGCGTCGCCGGACTTGGGCTCAGCGCAACGCCAAGCTTCGCCACGGCCGCCGACGCCAAGGCGATGATCGCCACCATCGACAAGGCCATTGGCACAGCAACCAATAAGCTGGCCGCGCTTGGCACGGCCTCGACCGGTCTCGACACCCACCTGACCTTCATCGGTAAGCTGCAGGACAGCTTGACGTCGGGGGTGGGCAACCTTGTGGACGCCGACCTAGCCAAGGAAAGCGCCAAGCTTCAGGCGCTTCAGACCAAGCAACAACTCGGCGTGCAGGCGTTGTCCATCGCCAACCAGTCGAGCCAGTCGTTGCTGAGCCTCTTCCGATAAGCAATCGCATGCCGCCTACGCTCGCGAGCGGGGGCGGCATGCTTTCGCGGCGCGGCGGCTTCGCCCGTCTGCCTCTGCGTTGGCGCGGCGCGATGTTCTGTCTGGGCGAGCGCTGGCGCTACAGCAGCTCCGGCTGCGACCTCCTAGTTTGCCTCGAAAAGGATCTAGACCGCAGGCTCGGCTTCGCCGCGGTCGCCGAGGCGACGCGCCACGGCGGGGAAGGTCAGCCCCTGGACCACGACGGAAAACAACACGACCGCATAGGTGATCGACAGCACCCGATCGCGCGGACCTGTGTCGGGCAGGCTGAGCGCCAGCGCCAGCGAGAGCGCTCCGTGCAAGCCGCCCCAGACTAGAACTGGGGTCGCGCCGCAGGCCTCTCGCCGAAGCCGCATGATCGCGCCCCACGGCGCCACAACCACCAAGCGGGCGGCGAGCACCAGCGCGATGGCCAGCAGCCAGAGGCCCGCGTCGCGCCAGGCCAGGCCAAGCACCGCGAGCTCCAGCCCCAACAGCAGAAACACCGCCGCGTTGAGGATTTCGTCGACGAGGCCCCAGAACCCGCGCACGTACCGCCGGGTCGTGTCACTCATCGCCGTCTGGACCCCGCGATCGCCGACCAGCAAGCCCGCGCCCACGGCCGCGATCGGCCCGCTGACTTCAAGCATCTGCGCGAGGCTATAGGCGCCGGCGGCTAGGGCCAGGGTAATGGCCACCTCCACCGCGTAGTCGTCGATGGCCCGGGTGGCGAGGATCGCTATCCAACCCAGCGCCAGGCCAAGGAGGAGACCGCCGGCGGCTTCGAGCCCAACCTGGCCAAGGGCGGTCAGCGGATGCAGTTCGCCGCCTCCGGCGGCCACCGCCACCGCGGCGCTGAAGATGACGACGCCGACGCCGTCGTTGAACAGCGCCTCACCTTGCAGAACGGACTGTAACGGTTTGGAGAAGCCGCCATTTCGCACGGCGGCGAGCACGGCGATCGGATCCGTGGGACTGATCAGCGCGCCGAACACCAGGGCCCAGGGGAGCGGCAGCTCGACGCCCAGCCCTTTGGCGCCAAGCCAAAGTCCGCCCCCCACGATCGCGGTCGAGGCCATGACCCCCAGGGTCGCCAGCGTCCATATCGCCAGGGCTCGACGACGCAAGGCGGCCAAGTCGACCTGCAAGGCTCCAGCGAAAAGCAGGAAGGCCAGCAGATAGTCGAGAATGGCCTTGGTGAAATCGACGCGGCCCAGCGTGGCGATCGCCGCCGCCGCCCCGCCGCCGGGCGCGATCCAGCGTAGGAGCAGGAGGCCCGCCGCGCCAAGGCTACCGGCCAGCACCATCGCCACGCCGGTAGGCAGGTGAAGCAGCCGCACATTCAGCCACCCGATCGCCGCCACAAGGACCAGCAGCAATGCCGCCAGGTGAAATGGCGTCATGGCGTGGTCTTGCCTTCGCTGATCTCGCCAGGAATCTTAACGGCTTTGCCAAGGCTCTCCCGGACATAGAGGCGCTTGAGGAACACGAGGCCGACAACCAGCAAGGGCGTGGCCAATACGACCCCAAGCGGCCCCAGCAGGACCCCGAACGCCAGCACCCCGAACAGACTCAGGACGGGAGGCAAATCCACCGCTCGGCGTTGAATGAAGGGAAAGATCAGATTGCTCTCGATCTGTTGCACGGCGACATAGACAAGGACCGTCCAGAGCACCATGGATGGGCTTTCCTGCACGGCGATCAGCAGCGCCGGGACTACCGAGACGATGGGGCCCACGATCGGCACGAACGAAGCCACGCCAGCGAGTATGCCCAGCGCCACGGGCGATGGCAGGCCGATGAGGGCCGTTCCGACGCCGGTCATCACCGCAACAACGGCCATGTCGGCGAAGGTTCCCAAAAGCCAGAGCCGAAGCGCCCGGCCCGCGGTGTCCAGGACCGCGCGCATCGTGCTCGTTCGAGACTCGGGAACGAGCAGCAGCAGCCCCTCGCGGGCGGCCGCGGGCTTCAGCGCCAGATAGACGCCGGCCACGAGGGCCAGGGCGGTGTTGGTCAGGGCGGAGAAGGCGTTTAACGCATAGCCGCCGACGCGTCCGGCCACACCCTGCACGCCTCCCGCCAAGGTCCCCGCGTTGAAGGAAAAATCACTCAGCGCCGCTCCGAACGGCAAGCGTTCGAGAAGCGTACGCAGCTGCGCTTCATCGCGGGGCAGACGCGCCGCCAATCCGTTCAATTGGCCAACCACCGTCGCGCCGAACAGCCAGCTGGACGCGGCCAGCACGGCGACAATAACGAGACCCGATACGACCAGGGCCGCGCCCTCGGGCAATCGCGCGCGCCGGCTTAGCGGATCGGCCAGGGCGCGCAGCAACACCGCCACGATGACCGCGGCGAAAGCGATCAAAGCGACATGGGCCAGCCGCCACACTAGGAAGACCAACGAAACGGTCGCCAGCAGGGCCAAGGCCAGGCGCGCGGAGGAAAGGGTGCGGTCGGGCGAGTCGGTCATGAGCCTCGTGGCCATGTCTCGACGGTAGGCCGCCGCAGGACGTGTATGACCCTTGGGTCACGTCGAATAGCGGAGAGAGCGATCATCGCGGCAAGGCGTAGGCGACCAGGGCGTCGCCGATCGGCGTCTCCATGAAGTGATGGCCGCCGGCCATGATCACCAGATACTGCCTCCCGCCCGCCTCATAGGTCATCGGCGTGGCCTGTCCGCCAGCGGGCAACACGTCGCTCCACAGCGTCTTTCCGGTTTTCAGATCGATCGCGCGGATCAGGTTGTCGGTGGTGGCGGCGATGAAGATCACGCCGCCGGCCGTGACGACGGCGCCGCCATTGTTGGGCGTGCCGATCCGCAGCGGCAGATGCGAGGGGATTCCGAACGGACCGTTGGTCCGCGCCGTGCCGATCGGCCGGTCCCACAAGGTGCGACCGGTCTTCAGATCAATGGCGCGGATCCCGCCATAGGGCGGTTCCTTGCAGAGCAGGCCCGTCCCCGGCAGGCGCCAGCCGGCGTTGACGTCGATGGCGTAGGGCGCGCCGATCTGCGGATCACCCGCGCCTTCGGCGCCCTTCTTGAGACTGCCGCCGCGTTCCTCGCCGCGCGGGGCCCAGCCTTTCTTGTCGGCCTCGGCCCGGGGCACGAGCCGATTATAGTTGGGCATGTCGTTGTAGTTGGCCACGATCACGCCGCGCGCGGGATCGATAGCGATACCACCCCAATCCGAGCCGCCATTGTAGCCAGGGTACTCGATGTAGCGCCGCGTGGTCTCCGGCGGGGTATAGAAGCCCTTGTAAGCCGCGCGGCGAAACTGGATGCGGCAGATCATCTGGTCGATCGGCGACATGCCCCACATGCGCGCCTCGGTCAGGTCAGCCTTGCGCAGGGTATGGAACAGCGAGAACGGCTGCGTCTTCGAGCGCTGATGCGGCTCGACGCCGCCTTGCGGAACGGGGCGTTCCTCGACGCCGGTGATGGGGGCGCCAGTGCGGCGGTCCAGCACATAGAGATCGCCCTGTTTGCTGGGCAGGATCACCGCCGGGACCACGCCACCCGCCGTCGGGTAATCGACGAGCGTGGCTTGTGATCCCAGGTCATAGTCCCAGACATCCTTGTGCACCGCCTGGAAGGACCAGACCTTCTTGCCGGTTGTGAC
>Ga0247725_1000291_pt1 | contig 46158 bp, 73 predicted proteins | sample OKSTACKMCFT3sol_FD_183021 | JGI IMG/M metagenome (GOLD analysis project Ga0247725, IMG submission 183021) | Subsurface sediment microbial communities from gas well in Oklahoma, United States - OK STACK MC-FT3-sol | ecosystem: Environmental > Terrestrial > Deep subsurface > Rock core/Sediment...
CTCTGGCTGCTGAGCCAATGGCTCTACAACTTCAGTCTTAGTCTCAGCGCCAGATTGCTCTGGCTGCTGAGCCAATGGCTCTACAACTTCAGTCTTAGTCTCAGCGCCAGATTGCTCTGGCTGCTGAACTACTTTCTTAGGTCTTGCCATTTAAATTCCCCTTACGCTACGCGAGCATAACCCCAGCCAGATTTACCAGTGTAGTCTGCACGAATCTCAAGACCAACTGCGTTCGCTGTCACGAAATCGTAGTTAGAGTTGAACATGGTGCGCGGCACTTGGTAAGTACCTGTTGCCATGCCTACCAGTGGGCGAATGTATTCAGTTGATAAAACACCGAATACCACTTCGTTACCAGTCAAGCTTGCATCTTCCTTAATTGCGGCGATACCTTCTAAGCCACGTAACCAATCAATGATCTTGATGTTTGAGCCGTTACCAGTGTCCCACGGACGCTCAAAGTTAGATAAAGCGGTGCGGCTAAAGTAAAATGTGACCTGACCATTTACAGCGTTAGTGATACGCAAGCGGTCACGCAATGACTTGACAGCATTTGCAATCGCTTCACCTGTTGCAGATGCAGAGGTAAAGTCGATATTTAAACCGCCAGCACCTAAATCAACTAAGGCTGTATTCGGGTTGTTTTTGACGCCATAGCCAGTTTTACCTTTAAACGATAACGAGGCGTCACCGTTGTAGATATAGTTGGCCATCTTGTTTTGCAGGTTTCGAGTAGCGTTCGCTGCATCGTCGATCAGTCCGTCAAAATCTTCACTGCGCTGACCTTCAAGTTCACGCCATTCGCGACCATAAGCAACAGCATGGACAGGAACGATGTTGCCATCGTACTTGTATGCGGTCTTATCAGTCAGAATAGGCACTTGACCAGAAATAGACGTAACCACATTACCAGCGTCAGAGCTTTGGCGGTATTCTGCCAAAATCTTACCGATTGACAGCGACTTAGCCAGTGGCAACAAGTCAGTTAACAGCGTTAAGTTTGGCTGGCGCATGATAGCTACAGCCTGCGCGTCCATGTCGCGGTAAACATCAGCCGGGATGCGGCCCATGTTAGCGGCTAATTTGGAGTTGTAGCGGGCAACCTGAGCGCGTAAATCGTCATCAGTATCACCAGCGATAGAGCGCATCATGTTCAGAGTATTGTACTGCTCTGTCATGTTGGCGCGGTTTGCAGAGTTCGCCTGCATTTGCGATTGAGAGAAAATCCAGCTCATATATTACCCCTTAAACTAAGCCGCTATAGCCGGCGACAGCAACGCGACAGCGAACTAAAGTACCAGCCGTTGTTACGTTGACGATTTCGTCAGCATAGAACAGCACTTCTTCTGCGCCAGTAGTTAACGCGATTCGGCCATAGCCAGCACCGTTAGAGGTGATCGGCGTACCAACTGCGGTAATGTTTTGTGTTGCAGCAATGGCAATATTGAACAACTGGTTTGGATCTGGCTGATACGCAAAAACAGTATCACCGTTAGCGTATAAATCAGTGACAGATTGCTGAGCCATTGAGTTTTCTTTCGCAATGAAGAAATCACCGCCCTGACCAGCAGTTGCGTGTTTAACGAAAGAGCCAGAAGATCGAACAACTAACATGCCAGGCAAAACATCTGCCTGAGTTGTTTTTGCTTCTTGCTGGCGTGGACGATATGAGTTACCAACATCACCAGCGAAAATAGTATTTTTAGCCATGATTCAGCTCCTTACGCTGGCATTTCTAATTTGTAACCGCCTGCATCAGATGCAGAGTTAAAAGCACCACTCAGACCAGCAGTTGTTTGGCAGTGCTTAGCGTGAAGCTTTTGCAGTGAGTTCACTGACATAGCTTTCAGGTCGTCAGCATCTAAACCAACATCAGCAGCAACTAAGGCGTTAACCATAGTTTCTTTTTCTTTGTCGGCGTTAGCGGCGATAGTTGCTTGCAAGGTGTTAACTTGCTGTGCCAAAGGTTCGATAGCAGCTTTTACGGCTTGCGCAATTGCATCACCGCTATTAGCTGTAATCATTTTGTTGTATTCAGCCAAAAGCTGATCATCGTTCAGGCCATTCGTTTGAATGCCCTTAGCGTTCAGCGCGGCAATGATTTTATCCATGCGCGTACCCTCTTTGTTTTGCGAAATTGGATTGACAACTTTGTCTTTTGTATTGTATGCCGTTTTACCCTTGGCTGCAAATATAGCCTTGATTGCGTCCCTGGCTGCGTTCATGGCCTTTTTATACATAGGTTCGACCTTGATTGCTTCCGGCTCACTGGTAAGCGTTACAGTGTCGCCATCGGTCGAATAAGTGGCAGACATTAAACCAGCATCGCAATCAAAAATAACCGTGTCCTGATTCCAGTCCTGAACCCATACCCAGTAATCAGAGTTCATCTGCATTTCTGCTGATTCTTTTTCGGCTTCTTCTTTGGCTTCGTAATAGGCTTTGATGGCTTCTTTCAGCTTGGCTTTCATCAATCCGGCTGCTTGTTCAGCTTCGCGGATCTCTTGCATTGGGCTGCCTGACATATCCAAGCCAGTTGAGTTGTCGATGAAAACCAATCGCTCAACCTCTTGATCATCAATCTGAGCATTAACGCCAATGCCAACACCGTCAGCGGGAGTAGCAGCGCCGGGGTTATCCAGAAGAATAGCGTCATGGTCGAAAATCATGTTACGCGCTATCCACGAATATTCAGAACCAGCGGCATTCGTCTTAGGCTCCACGGTTTCGCGCTCAAGCAAAACGCCTGTACTTGTGTGGATTGGCTCGCCATTGCCTTTCATGATTGCATTTAGGCGGTCAATTAGGCGCTTACCTTTGTCCGATGAATTTGCAATGGTTTCAGGTATCCACTTTTCAGCATAGACCCTACCATTTTCACGCTTAACATTCGTATTGAATGCGCCAATCAGATAGCCGTTGATCATGGCCTGTGGTGAAGTTGCGCTGATAAATGAGCCGTTGTCGTCTTGCGGGTGCTCGATAGGCGCATGAGTGCCGTTAAGCGTCTTATAGCTTTTCTCTATCTCATCGGCAGGGTATAAGCCGCCATTCATTACCACATCATCAGGCAGAGTATAAGACGGCACAACAATATAGCTTTTGCCGTTTTTCACTTCTTTGCGGATAGCTGCGGAATTAACTTGACTTACTACGTTAACGAACAGTGAGCCTTTATTTACTGTAAAGCGTGGCATAAAAAGCCCCTTGGTGATTACCTTGGGGCTAGTATAGGATTTAAGCAGGTTTGTTGCAATTATTCTGATGGTGGAGGCGGTAGAGGCATCCAGTGAGATACGTGACAATATCCATCTGTCGGATTGCATGGAAGCTCCCCATCTGGAACGGTTTGCGCCCAGCATTGACCGTCATCATTTTTTGCAATCCTCACTGCGATTACAGGGTCACCTGTGTTTCCTGCAAGTGGTCTGTAGAATAAGCATTCATCACCGGATTCCGGCATTTTCTCACTGCACTTAATCCACTCCATCACTCACCACCTTTAGTTTGATTAACCACAAATTCGCGCTTAGGTTCGCCCTCTGCCATTTTTCTGAGCCGGATAATAAAATCCTGAGCCTCCATATCTCCATGAACAAAAACGAGCCTGTCAGCTATCCAGTTTAAAAATTCACTATCTTTCATAACCACCTCCAATCTGAAAACACCTAGACTATAAACCAAACTTAAAAAATACACAAAAGTAATAGACAAATATTTTTTATGTGGTAGAGTTTTTGTGTGGATTGATTAATTGGATAGCGAGAATGAGTATTTATAACGCAATTGGCTGGTTTATTATTTCGATTCCATTCTTGCTTATTTTTGCGTGTATAGCAAAAAAGGATGGATTTAAGTTCGCTTCAACTGTGTTTTTTGGTGTTGCAGCATTAGTGGTGATTATCAATATAGGGGTTTACTTAATAAAGATTTAATCAGGATTAATCCCATCCTCATACTCTCTTTCGATGCCAAGGTATTTCTGGCCCTTGGCTCTTGTTTTCTTGATTAAGTCTTTTTGTAGCGGCTCGCCGTTGATGAAAACAATCGTCACGGTAGTGCAATAACATGAAATCCGATTAGCACCAATAGACCACCACAAGTCCTGCGCTTCTGGCGTAAACAATAAGCCTTGTCTCTCTGCATGATGCGGTCTAGTAGTTTCAAGCAACGCGCTAACGTGCATTTGCTTTAGCTCTATACCAAGCCTGTCTCTAGCGTCTTTATCTGTGTCTGACCGGGCCACATTATGCGCCGTGTTGATTTCGGTTCTGGCAATGCGTAAAGCTCGCCAGCCCTGAATATCTTCAAACTCTTTTTGCATCAAAGCCGATATGGTTGCAGGTGATTGACCGCCAGCCATGCCCTGAGCAAGTATCTGCGACAGTCTTACACCGTTTTCATCAGCAAAGCCTGCCATGCTGTTGAATGTTCTTGCTGCGACTAGCTCAATGCGTCTGCGGTATGGCTCGGACAAAAGCACGTTTTCATAGTCGAGCTGACTCATTAAAAACTGGCCGTCAAAGGTATCAGCAAATGCTGTTGATTCGAGTGCTGAAGTCATGCGCGTAAGGCTTGCTGCTGTGCCGGACGAATAAGCCTTATCTAAGTATGGATTGAAAAACCATCTGGCGGGCTTCTGCGTTATATCCTGGACCTCAAGCCATTTAGCTATGATGTCTTTTATATCCTGCTCGACTTGCAGAAATCTGGTTGCTGATAGCTCGTACTGATAGTAAAGCTCATTATTCTGTAACTGGTTTACGTTGATCGATTTGACCGGGATAGCATCAAACAGCGCCAATACTTCATCCTCTGCGCTGAGCATTCTTTGCTTGATAGCTGCAGCGCCAGCCCTGATATTGCCTTGTTGTCTTGTGGGGTATTTATCTGCTGATGATATGTTGGCAACGATTTTGGTTATTTGCATTTTCAGATCTGATTAGTAGTTTTGAATATGGTAGCACACAAAGAAAAGCCAGCGTTATGCTGGCTATTTAAGTTCTGCGTATTGCGACATTGTTAGTTCGCTGAATCCATCAGCAATGATTGAGCTATCAATAGTGCCACTACCAAATGGAACCACGGCAACTACCCTGCCGGATAAAAAGCCAAATGACGTTTGATTGAGTGAAAAGCTGCTACCGCCTTCGCTGCCTACGCTGGCAATAACCATTTTTGGCCAAATATTTTTGCAGTAAGCGTCAAACTTAATCGCTGATCTGGCTATCTTTTCAGCGTCAATCAGGATTTGATTCCATTCTGTTTTTGCTTTTGTGCAGTACAGGTGCTGACCATCGTGCCAGTGAGTAGGTCTTTTATGTAGCTGTGGATTATCTTGCTTTTCTTTAAATCCAAGATAGATTGCGCCTGATGTTGTTATAAAAACTCCATCACAGTTGATCCGTTCAATAACATAGTTTTTCGCATCTTCAGTGGCTTTTGTTTGCGCTTCCGCTGCATGTCTATGTTGCTCAGAATCTTCAGCACTTAAAGCCCAAAATGTTTTTGTAGTCATTTCAATCTCCCGTTTAAACACATTTATCTAAACACAAAATGTATTCTATCCGTTATTGATTGTCAACTATTTCTGCTTCAGGCTCAACTATTTCATCCTCCACTTGCTCGACAACCTGTCTTACCGGGCCTTTATAACCAGCAACAAGGCGCATTTCTTCATCGCTGAATAACGGGCTGATTTCAGTTGCACCGATTTTCACTTGTGCTGTGATATGCTTGTCGTTTGCCTGAGTCATCTTATCAACCAAAGTTAAACGCTGCTCATCAGAAGCAGAAAGCAGATCGTCAAATTCGACCACGTACCGGACTTTAGGCAGAACGCCATGAGCTATACACCAGTCGATCCACTGATTGACCATCTGAGCGCACCAGTTCTGACGGCGGCTCATCATTTCAGATAGGAAAGCAGCTTCGTCTTTGTCTCCGGCTAAAACGCCTGTCTGACTGCCTGATAAGCGGTTTTTCGGTATGCGCGATGATGCGGCTATGTTAGACAGGTACATCTGATAAAACGGCTCAGGGTCAGCTAAAGCGGCTTCTAGCTTGTTTACGTCAATGCCAGAGGTCAGCAGGAATTTATCAAGCTCAGTGGTGAAATCCTCTAGGGATTGCTCCATGTCTGCTTTTTCTTGTGCTTGAACAGGTGCAGCTTGCGGGTCAGTAATATTGAAGTGCAGTTTGTTTGCTGCATTCTTCCAAAACCCCTGACCACCTGCGCCACAAATAAGCTCGATCATTAGCAGGTCATTAAATGACGCTTCAAGCTCTGGTATGCCGCGAATTGAATCCGATTCAGGGTTTTCTGTGAATACAATTACCCTACTGTGGTGGATCGTCTCGCTGCGTTTAATTGAGTCATCAGTGCTACCAACTGCAGCTTCTTGGTAGTTGTACGTCAAAGGTTGGCCGTAACGAATGCTAGTTCTATCTTCGTCCCATGTTGATTGGCGCAATTGTTCGCTGTAAACCGGAATAACTTTGACAACTTGATCGGGTCGAATTCTGCCTAGCGGCTTTATCCATTCTATTTCTTCGCCTTGCCCGGCTATCTGAATGATGAATGCAGAGTAATAGCCAATGCGACCTTTAACGTCTGCCTGCTTCATCAGTTGGTAAATGGATAATCTGTCAGCTAATTCATCGGCTGCATTTTCGAAGGCTGTTCTTGTTTTTCGCTTCTGAGCTTCTTCTGCTGACTTGCCTTCCCAGATAATCGGATGGGTTTTCCAGCAAATATCCGGCGGAGTAGTCACAACGCATTTTGCTATACCAGAGCGCTTGAACATATTGTAAAGCATGTCAAAGCTAAGCTGTTCCGGCCAGCCGAAATCAAACCAAGCCTGTTGCTGCTTAGTGTTGCCTTTCAGTGAGGCATTGGCCCAGCTTTGTCTCAAGCTCTGCGGTGCGCTGTTGGCGATTAGATGCGCTAATTGATTGACTGTTATTTGCATGTCTTAAATCCGGTTGCGTTTTAGACATATTAGCACTTAGACCAAAATTATTAAATGAGTCTGTTTTTAAGCAATAGTATCAACAAGACCGTATGTCATGGATGCTATGAGCCAATCCAACTTGTGTCCCACTGGTTTATTTTTCCCACGTTGCAATCCTCACAAAGAGGCTGCAGGTTGTTTATATCAAGCTCCAATTCTGGATGTGTTGATCTTGGTTTTATATGGTCAACGTGAATTGATACTCCATCAGAAGGCGATGCACCACAGCAAACGCATTTATTGCCATGAAGCTCCAATGCTTGGTAGCGGATTATTTTCCAAAGCCTAGATGAATAGAAATTATCATCTGATCGCCTTTTGGTTTTTATAGGGCGCTCGATCCGCCTTATGCGCTCAGCGATAAATTTTATTTGCTGGTTTTCGTGAATATCACCACGCAAAACCATATTAAGCTTGGCAGCAGCACAGCAGACTATTTCAAGAGTGGAATAAATACCGCCAATACCTAGCCACTGCATAACCTCTGTTTTTGCTTTCTGAATATCATCAGCCCTGCGCTTTAGCTTCGCTTGCTTTGCCTCTTGCTTTTGTTGTTTTGTTAATTTTTTCATGACTGGCCCAAAATTAAAGCCGCATCTCTACGGCAAGCCACTATTGGAGTTAAGGTGCTGCGGTAAATGGAGCATCATAACGGAATCGAACCGTTGTCACCTGCTTGGAAGGCAGAGATTTTGCCATTAAATTAATGATGCGTTGTTGGTAATGAGCTGGCAAGTGCCTTTATCTTGTCGTTTTGAAGCGGGTGATGTCTTTATACTACCGCTCTCACCGGAAGCGCTTCACGCATTCAGCTCATTGGCTTAGGCGTCTCGATGCAGCTTATGGGCGTTTAGCTTTAGCCGCTTCGGTTTGTAGGCTGCATACCAGTAACCGTTTTATTGCCCAGCAATTTAATGCTTTTCAAGGCACCTAACCAATAAACTAATGCCCGTTAACGATGGGCTTCGTCGTTAATCAACGAATTTGCTCTTGTGCCATTATCAGTGATGCGAAACACAAAACTAACAGAGCGCGATTTATTTTTCCGTGTTACCGGTGAGGCTTCTGCCTGCCTAAGCAGCGCTACCTGCTCGACACATGCTAAATATACGCAAAGAATACAAAAAGCGCAAATTATTTTTACAAACTTTCTATCTTTTCTGGATATTCTCTAAATCTCTCGAAAATTGCAGCAGGTAAGTTCTCCGGCTTTTCATCCGTAATATAGCTAAACGCCCCCCCTGATTTAAGCGTGACTTTATAGGCTTTCATCGACTGCGTTTCATTACAAAGGCTTTTGGTGTTGTGAATGGCTGAATGCATACATAATCAACTGCATCCATCATTGTGTCTGTTTGGTCATCGAACGGGTGCGAGTCATCCTCTTTGAATGAGCAGACCTCCGGGACGAAATCTAAGTTGGTCGGATCGCCATATCTGAGCTTAACCTTTTTTGATCCAACGTGGGGCTGACAGTCCATTGCCCGGGTTAATTTATCTTTTGCCCTGGGTAGCGGAGTTATTCTTAGTGGTAACTGATTAGTCATTTCCTGGATAAGACCTGTACCTGACGATTTATCTTCAACAAGTATCGCTCTCAGGTTTCCATTGCTCGGTCTGTTATCTTCCCAGCAGGCTTGTACGAATGACTTAAACGCCTGCCTTAACTCTTTAGCTGTTACTCGCTTCCTGAACGATCTGAGCCTGTATATGCAGCCCTGATAAACGCCCCACTCAGTGTATACAGTCCAGTCGTTAGCCTCCCCAGTCTTTTGCGCTGTATCAACAGTGATAATCCGATATTCCCAGCTATCAGGCTGTGGAATGTCTGCGCCATCTTCCACGCTACCGTAATATTCAAAGTCGCTTTCAAAGAATATGCCGCCATCTAGCTTCTCCGGGTCTTGGTCGTATTGGCTTGCGAATGTGTACGGGTTTGCAGTTTTCAGGGCTGTTAAATCTTCAACAGATTCTTTTGCGGGCCAGTATGACCACTTGCCGTTTAGTTGCTTATGGCTGCAAACATCCTGGATGCACCGCTCTTTTATGCCCGGGGGCAGTGAATCAATATAATCTTGATCAATCAGTGCCGGGATCTTGATGTGCAAATCAATCTCAAGGCCCATGCTCCCGGACAATAGATAAGCCGTTGAGTCATCTACGTGGCCGCGCTGCTGAACAAAGATAAAAGGCGTATTGAAATCAGCCTTACGGCTTCGCAAGGTGTTTACTATCCGGGTGTGTGACTTCTTGCGCTTTGTCTCACTGAACAGGTCGTCTATTTTATCCCAGTCATCAGCGTTGATATAACCGCTAAAGCTGTCGGACATATAACCACCCCGGACACCTGTTATCTGACCGCCTGATGGCCTGCTGAATAACTGATGAATGCGCTTGCCGTCTTTCTCTATAGTCCAGTCATCAACTTTGTCTTTACCTATATCAAAGCTGTAGAACTGCTGAAACTCAGATGACTTTACCAGCGCCCGGGATCTTTCGCTGTTCTCGCTAACGAGGTCTTTTGAGTAACTGGTGTTGAGTATTCTTACCCGGGGGAATTTGACCATGCAGTAAACAGGCAGATGCACAGACCAGAATTCTGTTTTAGTGCCGCCCGGTGGGATATTTACTATTAGGTTTTTAACTTCTCCAGAAAGGACTTTTTCAGCAGCCCAGTTGAAATAGTGATGATGCCAGTTTGTTCTAAACGAATCGCCTTGGGTAATGTTGAACCACAAGGCAGTAAATGCTAAAGGGCTTTGCTCCCCGGCAGCGGCTAAAGCAAGCTGTTCAGAGTAAGATAGCTCATCCCACTGAATCGGCTTGATAGCCATTAATCCACCAGTTTAGATAACAGTGAACTGACTAAGCCCGGGCTAACGCTTGCGGGTGTCATGCTGCGGTCAGAGCTTGTGTGATCCACTCTTTCAACAAAAGCGCCAACAGATAAATGCTTACCAAGTAATTCAAGGTTTTTCACTTTGTCAGGCCACTTCACTTTTTTCAGAACTGCAGTTACTTTTTCGTCGTCGCCTTTGCTGGTGATTATCTCTGACACTTCGACACTGGATAAAAACTGCCGCCAGACCTTCGGCCATTCTTTTATAGGCTTTATTGTGCCGTCATCGTTGTGAATGTCTAGTACGTCCATCTGATCTATCTCAACAAGGCGTTTAAGGACGTATGACGCATCTATAACAGCCCCTTTCGCAGCAGCAGCCCTTAATTCAGCCACCCTTGCTGTTATCTTGCTGTCAGCCATTAGAACACTTGCTCTTTCATTGACGGTCTTGGAAGTCATTTTTGACGCATTATAAGCCTGCCTGTACGCATCTGACTGACTAGCTGTTTCAGACTTCACAAGAGCAAGGCAGAAAGCCTCTTGCTTCGGCGTAAGCTTTATTTCAGACACAAACACCTCTCCGATTTATTTATTGTGAATATTAGCACAAAACTAAAAAACTCTTAAACTATTGCTTGCGTTTATCTGTGGTGGGTATATTATTTGTTTAGGTTTAATGGGAGGTTGATATGGAATTTGCAGATATTAAAGTTGGTGATGTGATGTATGTGCCGCATGTGGCAGAGATAGACTTTGGCTCAGGATGTATTGCTTTCCGCAGGATGTTTGAAGTCGCCACAACTGTTTCATCTGTTGAGAGCAACCAATTCACAGCGGGAAGCGGTATCTTCTCAAAGTTAGATGGAAAATCAATTGACCCAGATAGGCCTTACTGGATTTACAAAAAGCCAATGTATGAGCATTCGACGCACAAAGATTTGGAGGAATACCAAGGCAAACTTGAAACTATCAAGAAGGCTCATAATGTAGGTTTTGACTTATCAAAAGCAAATGGCGCCGAACATGCTTTAGCTGTTGCTGAAATTCTGTTACAAGCCAGAGCGATTCTTGATAATAAATATTGGAAGGCTGACTAATGCACCACCCAAAAGCCAGCATGTGCAAATCATGCAAGCATAAAGACCATGACTGCTCAAAGCTCGATTTCAAATCTATGCCAGTCATGGATAAATACAAACAAGGCGGCGCACTGATTTACGTGGTGCGCTGTGTGGAGTTTGATAAAAATGCGTAATTATAAAATCGCTGCAACAGTGCGCCACAGTAACAAATACATCAGTTACGAGCTAGATGCAATGCACATACCTGACGCGCTGACTATGTTTGAAGTGTTGATTAACCGGGATCGCAATTTGTCTATGGAGGCAATAAGCGAATTAGATATTACAGAAACGGGAGAGAGTGAATGAGTGAGTTTAAAAAAGAAACAAGATATGTGGTGCTGAAGTTGTCAAAGATGACTGACCACCAAAAATCAGCGTTAGGCGCTGCTTTGTCTGAAATAAATATTGATGATTCAGTGATGCCTGAATGTGTTGTAGTCGAGTCAGATTGGCCAAACTATCAAGAAACTTGGGATTCGATAAAGTCTATTGTAGAAGGTGATTTCGCCTCTAGGCGCGACCGCATAGCCGAGCTTGAGCGCGAAAAGGTTGTTTTGGTGGCGCAGATTGAAGTGCTTAAACAGCTTGCTGAGCCGGCAATAAAACTGATGAGGGCAACTGGCGCAAGCAGCGGGTGGCACAAGAAAGCAGATGAACTTGATTTAGTTGTAAACTCTAAGTTGACAACTCAATGCCTAAACCAAATCAAGGCAGAGGCTGTTAGAAAGTTTTCTTCTGAATTAGCGTCAAGAGTTGAAGTTCCTGACTCAAGCGCTCAGAAGATTGAGTATTACAAGGCCGCTATTCTGCACGTACTGCAGTTTGCCGAACAATACGCCGAGTCCATAGCTAAGGGGGAGTGATGAGGTTAATAAGTTCTCGCAGAGCGAAATACTTGCGTAAAAAAGGAAAAATTGTCGTATGGAGCAAAGACTGGCATAGCTGGGCTTATGTAAAACAACAGGAGTCACAGCAATGACCCAATCACAAAAAGAGTTTAACTAACAGCCCCTTCATGGGGCTTTCTCCATTTCTTTAACCTTCAATTTATACTCTGCAATCATTGCCTGAATTTCTGGAATAGTTAGCTTTAACGGTGAATGCGGACCCTCTAGCCACTCGACTTGCTCAAGACCTATTTTATCTATCAATGCAGCCCGGTATGGAACCAGGTTCCCGCTTAAATAGTTATTACAGATAGAGCAAGCTGCAAAACAATTAATCTCGCAGAATCTCAATGCGGGAGTAGAGCCAACGCTTTTATAATGACTTGCGTGTCTTTGTCTTGAGCCATCGTCAGGGTGTCCGCAACTGATACACGGTAATCCTTTATCCCTCAGCCTGATAAACTTATTAAACACCGCCTGCAGATCTTTAAGCCACTCAGAGCGACTTTTAAGCACCCTCTTTCTTTCCCTGTCAGATTGCCTTTGCTTCTTGGCTTTATTGGCTTGCTGCTTCTCCTTGGCTAGCTTGCTGTACTCATAGGCGTGATCAATGTTGCAGAAATTAAAAAGGCCAGCCTTTAAAGTGGCTGGCGCTTTGCATAGCTTGCATTTGGCTGTCATTGATAATGTGCGCTCCATATCGATGCAAATAGCTTTTCACATTCTGCGTATTCGATATGACCTGCAAATATCACCTCAATGTCAGTATTCCAGAATTTGCCTTTTCTGTCGGTGCATTTTACAAAGTGTTCGGTGTGGTTTAATCCAAATTTGTTTTTTCTTGTCTTGGTCAATAACTGGCAAAAGTAAGCGTGTCTTCGTGGGTTATCCGGTCCAGCGCAAACATTAGTAACAGGATCGCCAAACTCCATGCTTTTTACTCGCTCTTGCGCCTCGTTTTTAACCTTTATTCTTTCTGAAACTCCCATACTAAACCTCTTTATCAAAACCAATCTGGTTATAGAGCCATATTACGTATATGGCCGCTATTGTTTTAGTTGCTGCTAGTGTGATTATGTAGATCATTTTTGGTCTGGTAAGCGCAAATAACCCTTATCGTACAAATCATTCAAAACCGACCCATTACAGGTATGTTTACAGGCTTTCATTGCAGCCAGTATTGTGGTCCTTTTCTCCAGCTCAGCTTTGCGCTTGGCATGGTCGATTGGCTTGAAGTCGTCAGCCCAAACAAGCTTTCTATCGTGCTTACCAACAAGAGATACGGCAGCAACATCTGTTTCAAATGGCGAATGACGCAACACTAAACATTCGTGCCAGCATTCTTTGCCATCATCAAACCATGTTAAACATCTTAATCCAACATCCGGCAACCGCAGCGCCCTCTGGTTTTCGTAACAATACCAATCCGAGTTATTGCGCGGTATGGTTTCATCTGCTGACTTATGCGTTAAGCTTTGGTCTTGACTTGACGCATTGAGATAGCTTGTGTCTGCTGGCTTGTAGCGATCATCAACTACCTTGAATTTATAGTAGTCATTCCAAAAGAAGTTTTTTACTTTATCGACCTTGCCGCACCCGTCGCAATAGTTTCGGCCATAAACAACAACGTCAACATCCAAATCTGGCCGCTTGCCATTGGTAGGATATTCAACGCCCCAACGATAGCCGTTGGCGAAGCCTAGCTCTTTGGCGCGTTTGGTGAATTGTTCAGTTGTACACAAGTGCAAAGAGTCCAGGCTTCCGCATGGAAACCAAAGGCCGATATTGCCATCTTTGATAAAAAAATATTTGCGGTTACGTAAAACGCCATTTGTCTCAACAATTAATTTGTCGATAATTTCTTGATTATTCAATTCTTTCTCCTTTGGTTGGCGGGTGGCTAAAGTCATGATGACAGGTCCCGTGCCAATTTCGCCTGAAATAAATTCACGCGCCCTTCGTCCATGAAACCAAACAGCCTTACCATCAGTATCAATGCTTTCGGCCCATTCAGGCCACTTCAACCCATTCTCTGCTGTGAATAGTTGCTGGAGTGTTAGTGGCTCTTTTGCGCTCAAGCCAACACCTCCCCACATTATTTCTCCATCAGATGCGATACACAAGCCATCGCCTATTGGCACGCCGAAACGTCCAGCATTGTCTGTTTTTTTTAAACCCAGCCGCCACAAAGCACTTCACAACAGCCTCATGGATAGCCTCTGACGTAATTAATTCTTTTGGCACGTAATGGCCTTTTTGGATTTTCATTTAATCATCTCCAGATTTTAATCGTAACAGTAAACATCATGCTTTTTGCAAAGCTCGTGCGCCGCCTGAATGTATCGACTTGTGATTATTTCGCCTTCATACTTTCCAACGAAAACCATGTGCTTTTCACCTTTGCGGATCATGCCTTTTCTCTTTCTTAGCAGAGTAACCAACAGTCGCTTTTCTGCAAATGAAAACCAGCTAAAATCGTCAAGCTCTGCAAGCCATTCGCAAGACATGCAGGAGTAATCTTTTCTGGCTGTGCGTTCAGTTGTTGATATGTGGCTGATCATTCTCTCCACCCCTCAGTCATAACAACCGCCTTTGTGATTGCTAGGCGGGTTGCTTCTTTAATGTTTTGCCCGTATTCAGTGACGTTAACAAGCTCTGTTTCATGGTATAAATACACGTCAACATAGTCATTGTTATGGTCAATGCAAACATCCATCCTCTTATGGCACATCAGCCCAAAAGTATCCCCATCGCAATTAATCGGATCAAACTCCTGCACGCCAATATCCCAACCGTGCTCGTCAATGTTGCGGCGTACCATCATTGCGCTTTGCGGGGGCGTTGACTCCTGAAACGTGTATCCTTCCAGTCCTGCGGCTTTGGCTGCGTGGATTAGTAGGTCTTTTGTTTGTTGTGTGGTCATTGCTGGCAAATTTGCGTTTTTGGTCATGGTTATTCTCCCGAAGTATTTTTTAACACTACTCTTGCATCGTACTTTGAGTGGTTAAGATTGATGAAAACTCCCTGCATAACACGGTCAGCTTTTGGCTTTGTAGCGCAAGGAATAGACTTAACAACTTCTTCAGTTTCTATATCGAACACTTCAACAAAATAATGCATCTTCATCCTCCAGTTGTTGGTGTTGACTACTTTAATTTACGCACGTATGCTTGTCAACACATTAACGAGTGATTTTAACAAATAGAGGAAGTTAACGTGCTAACACTAGAGCAGATAAGAGACAGGCTGAAACACAGCAATTTAAAAGCAGTAGCAGAGGCAGCAGGAATTCACTACAACACATTGCATAAGCTGATGAACAAAGATTGTGATCCGGCTTACAGCACAGTTAAGGCGCTGTCTGACTACCTGAATAACTTGAAATAAAAAAGCCCCGCTGGCGGCGAGGCAATTTAATTAACTGAGGAAATAAATTATGCAGCTTATTGCAAAAGAAAGCAAACTAACCATGTCAACGCGAGAAATTGCTCAACTGCTTAACAAGCAGCATTCCAATATAAAGGTTTCCGCTGAAAGAATGGCGGCAAAGGGGGTTATTGCACCGCAAGAGACCCAATACCAAGACCCGCAAAACAAACAGGTATACACAGAATACCTTTTAACAAAACGAGATAGCCTGATTTTGGTTACTCAAAACAGCCCAGAATTTACAGCGGCAATAGTTGATCGCTGGCAAGAACTTGAGGCCAATCAATTTTACATACCGCAAACATACGGCGAAGCATTGCAGCTATGCGCGGATCAGGTTAAACAACTTGAACTGGCAGCGCCTAAAGTGGCTTTTGTCGATAAACTGGTCGAACGCCACACCTTAATGACTTCGACACAGGTAGCGCAGAAACACGGAAAATCAGCAGTTTGGCTTAATAAATTTTTAGAAGAAGTTGGCGTATTTAATCGCGCCGTTAAACGTGGTCGGGCATTTCAGCAATGGTTTGTAGAAAAAGGGCTTGGCGAAATGAAGCAAACTGAAGTGAGCCACTCGCAAGCTTTATTTACTCCGGCTGGCGAAGTTTGGATTAACGAAAGACTTTACTCCGAAGGTGCTTTGTAATGGCTAGATCCAGAAACATCAAGCCAGCATTTTTCCTGAATGATGATCTGGCAGAAAAAAACTGTGCTTTAGGCCGTTTGCTGTTTATCGGGCTTTGGACTCTGGCTGACTATCGCGGAAACCTTGAGTGGAGATCAGGCAAGGTGAAAGCTCAGATTTTGCCGTATGACGAATGCGATATTAACAAAATCGCGATAAATCTGGATAAATCTGGATTCATACGGTTCTACTCGGACGGCGATAGAATCTTTGCAAACATTGTGAATTTTGTTAAGCACCAGAACCCGCATAAAAACGAAAAGCAGGCTGGTAGCGATATTCCAGAATTTAACGAATCTATGCGCCAAGTCGTTGATTTAAAAGAACTCACGATTAATCGCGATTTATCTCGATTAAAACCAGAGCAAGACGGAACTAATCCTGCTGATTCCCTCTTACTGATTCCTGATTCCCTCTTACTGATTCCCTCTTGCGGAGAAACAGAAGTTTCACCGAATCGGAATAAATTTTTACCGCCAAGCAAACAGGAAGTTTGGGCCTATATGTTTGAGATAGGAAAAGGATCTGAACTAGAGGCTGAGAAGTTTGTTGACTTCTATCAGTCGAAAGGGTGGGTTGTTGGTAAAACAAAAATGAAGGATTGGAAAGCCTCAGTAAGAAACTGGACCAAATCACAGCAACCGATGAAACCGATGAAGCAAGTTGGAACTGTTGAACAAATATCACAAGCCGCTATGGAGTTTATCAATGAACGCACATGACCTACAGAAAATAGTCGAGGCATACAGCCTAACCTGCCTCAGCTACGAAAAGGCATTTAACAAGCAATTGCTGGACCTGTTTATATCTGACTTATCCGGTTACTCTGCACAGCAAATAGCTGGCGCATTGCAGGCACATCGAACAGATCCAGACCGGGGCCGATTCTTTCCAAAGGTTGCTGATGTGGTTTATCAGATCACACTGCAAAACAAAAAACCCGAAACAACGCCAGAACTTGAGTGGTTCAAAGTTCTAAAAGCTGCGGCTAATGGCAGAAAGCCAATTACAAGCAACCAGACGACGCTGGCAGCGCTTCAAATGGTTGGGGGGTGCAATGCCGTAGGGTACGCAGAACAATCGAATATAGAGCGTCTCAAGCGCTCATTTATGGATGCTTACAAAGCCATCGAGCAGGCATCTGCCAATGACCTACCGCAAGAGCTGGAAAACATCAGCGCATTGATTGCACAAAAGACAGGAGTTCAGATCCGTGATTGATTCCACAAACTCAGAAAGAGCATTGATCGGCGCTTTGTTTTTAATGGCAGATGAAAAGCCAATTTCTGAAATGTTCCGCTATGTAACGCAGTTAGAGCCTGTAGATATTCAGTGCCAGACTTGCTCAACAATTTACCTGCACATTAAAAAGTCAGTCATGTCAGAGCAGTCTTTCGACATGATTACGATTTACGAAGAAATTGACAGATCAAAGCACGCTGGCAAAAAAATATTATTCACAGACATTGGGGTTTTAATTAAAGAGCAGTCCAGCTATGCAGCAATCGAAAGCCATATAAAGACCATTAAAAACGCATCCTTGCAGCGCAAGTCTTTACAGGTGCTAACTTCGCTTTATGAGTCTATCCAGTCATCCGACAACATCATTCAATCGTTGGGTAATGCAGAGTCAGCCATTGAAGCTTTGATGCAAAAGGCCCACGGTGAAAGCTCAGGCATGGTGCATGTGGGTCAGTTGATTTCCGAATGGGTAGCGCGGGCTGATGATGAATACCAAGGCAAGGAAACTGAAAAAGGCGTTACGTTCGGTTTTAACGGTGTTGATGAAATGCTTGGCGATGATTTATTAAAGCCCGGCTCTTTGGTTGTAATTGGTGCGAATCCCGGAAAAGGAAAAACTGCCGTCATGGTGACAAGCTCAATAGAAATGGCTCGGCAATATCCAGATCGCACCGTTCAAGTTTATAGTCTTGAAATGCCGTCAGCGCAGATTGCTGATCGGATGATGGGATCTGCAGTGCAAAACAAAAAACCGAAGCATTATAACGACACTGATTGGGGAAAAATTGGATCACATATTGAGCAGCTTAATTCAACGAATCTTTATGTTTGCGATAACCCAGTATTGACCGTTGAGCAAATCAAAATGAATGCGCGAGACGTTATCGCCCAAGGCGGAAGAATATCGGCAATCTTTGTTGACTATCTAACGCTGATGAAGCTACCAAAAGCAGATAGACACGATTTATCAGTGGGCGAAGTCACAAAGCAATGCAAGCGCCTTGCGAAAGAGATTGGCTGTGTTGTAGTGCTGCTGGCTCAGTTATCCCGCTCAAACATGCAAAGAGCAAACAAGCGCCCGATTAACTCAGATTTGCGCGATTCTGGACAGATTGAGAATGACGCAGATTATATCTTTTTTCCTTACTACGATTATTTGTTTAACCCTGATTCTGAGTGTGGGCCATACGCTGAAATGATCTGCAGCAAGAACAGACACGGCAAAGCAGAAACAACATTCGCCAAGGTAGTAAACGGCGTCTGGATGAATTGCGATCAGAAAGACGCACAACTAAAAACAATGGGGTAGGTTATGACTAACAAAAAAATTACTGAAGATTGCGCAAGGGCGTTAAATATTCCGCTTTTCGCTGATGGCGACTTTGTAACTGGTTATGTATGGATTGATGAAACTCCATCAGAGTACGGATTTTTAAAGCAGCACAACGAAGGGAATCAGCCGATGTACTTTGCGCCGTTAACTCTGGTTGCTGATGCGATCAGCGTAGCGTCAAAGCTGCAAATGGAAATGATATTCCACGAAGATCGCGCCGTTGCAAAATGCAAAGGTTTAACCAAAAGTTTTTTATACAAAAGCCGTATTGTTCCAGCCTACAGAAATGACGCAATGTGCCGCGCTATTTGCGTTTTGGCTCATGAATTGTTCGCAGGAGGATTAATCAAATGAGTGAATTCATACCAACAAACGGTCAGCCAATACCGGGATGCAGGATGCGGCTAATAAGAGTAAAAACCGATAAATTCAAAGAGCATGATGTTTTAGCCCGATTTGCAGCCAACATCAAAGGCGTTACAGCTTACAAAGAAATACGTCAGCTAAATTGTCAAAGCGGAGTTTATTGCAGCAAAGGGGTGATGTAATGAGAGAAATTAAATTTAAAGCGTATGACAAAGTAAGCAAAAGTATATCCCCTGAATTTAACTTGTTCGGTGAGTTTACTTTGCTAGGCGCAGTTTTCGCTTGGATAGACCATGTGCGCGGACTACCTGATGGCTCGGCTGGATTGCTAAGTCTGAATGAAATTGATGTTTTACAATTTACTGGACTTAAAGATAAAAACGGAGTTGAGATTTACGAAGGTGATATTTTAGCTGCGCCGTTCGCTAATGGTGAGTATGCGAAAAATATCAAGCGCAAAATTTTCAATGTTAGCGTGACGATAACACCTGAAAACGGAGCTTCAATGAATTTTCCAAAAGACGCTTGGAAAGGAAATTACAGATGGTATCCGCATTTTATTCAGTGCGAAGTGATCGGAAATATCTATCAAAACCCTGAACTGGTGAAGCCATGAAACCATACAAAAACCAATTTGCACAGCCAAGGGATTTAATGGAGTGCGATTTAAACGGATATGACGATCAAATAATCAGAATGTCCTGCGGCGGAATATCATTCTTTTGCTATTCAGATTGCCTGCTTGAATCAATCAGCGATCTGGTCGAGTCAGAATTAGCAGTAGCCCGGATAGCAAGCCGGATGGAGTTTTAGCATGATTGAAATCATGATGGTTAAAACAGCAGGCAACGGATTGCAGCCAGCCACGGCAAAAGATGCTGATGAATACGGCAAGATTAAAATTGGCCAGCCTGTGAGAGTGGCATTAACTCAGGTAAAACAGCGTAGTTTGAAGTGGCACAAGATGTATTGGGGCGGGTTGTTGCAACTTGCCATGGATGCGTGGGAGCCGCAAGGCGGATTAATCAGCTCAACTGAAAAATCAACGCTGAATAACTTTGCTGATTGGCTTGATGCCAAGTCGGGCAACTCGGGCGCGATTAAAGCGGCCTGCAATGCGTTTATGGACGAATTAGCGCAAAGACGAAGCCAGCGTATAGATACGCCGTCAAAATCTATTGAAGCTCTGCATCGTTGGGTTAAAGCTGAATCTGGTTTGTATGATTTGGAAATGACACCGGCAGGAGTTCGAAAAGTTGAAAGGTCGATTAATTTCAACTCAATGGATGCCGATGAATGGCAAGAGTTTTACAAACAGGCTTTTGGCGTATGTTGGCGGTTTATTTTATCGCGCAGCTATGGCAGCGAAGAAGAATTACAAAACTGTATAGATAACTTAGTGGAGATGGGGTGAGTATGAAAGAAATGGAATGGCCGGAAGATGATCGGATCAATGCAATAGCGCATAACGGCGGCGATGGAGAACATTACGCACAAGCAAAGCACGACAGCGACAAACCGCGCTACGACCTGTTACCGCCTGTAGCGATTGATCTGATGGCGCAAGTGATGACGTTCGGCGCAAAGAAGTACAAGCCGGAAGGCTGGCGAATAGTGCCGGACGCTTTGCAGCGTTACCATGCTGCTTTGTTGCGTCATTCTTTTGCCATGTTGCGAGGTGAAGTGTTAGATCAGGAATCAGGATTGCCGCACGCTGCTCATGCCATGTGTTGCGCTGCTTTTATTGCTGAATTACAGGAGTTATCAAAATGAGTCTAGCTCTACCACATAGCTTAAAGGATATTGTCAGCGAGTATAAAATAAAATCAGAAAGTCTTAACGATGAAATCAGAGAGTTTACCAAAGCGCAAGAGAAGCTAAACATGGCTGTTCAGGTGATTGGCGGTTTTAACGGTGAGACTATCGTAGGTAAGCAGTACCCAAGCGAAACAGCCGGGCAGCGGATTTTACTGTCGAGCACTTGGCTTGCGATTTACTACCGCCTTGGCTTAGATAACGTATTTAGCGCAGATGATAAACGCAAGTTTCACCAGTCGCTAGTCAAGCCTGCAGAGTTGACGCTTGAAAACCTACAGGCCACCTTTGGTAAGTATTGGGAGAATCCACGCTATTACATTTTAAAAGGTCTGGCAGAAGCATTCTGTAAACTTGATAAGTTTTACAAGTCACACTCTAACTTTGGTGTTGGCGTTAAAGGATTGCCGAAGCGCGTAATCATTCAATCTTTTGGCGGGTACGGATCGTGGGGCTCGGACCAGTTAAAGGATATGTGCGAGGCTATGCTACAGGTGAGCGGAGCGGCCAAACTGTCAGATGAAGAACGCGATCTGGTTTATAGCAGCAAACTGAAATCAGCAGACTTTGAGCTTGAGCGCCTGGGCATATCTGTTCGCTGTTATCAGAATGGCAATGCTCACGCTTATTTTGATGCGCGAGCGTTAAAGCTGATCAACGAGGCATTGCATGAATTTTACGGCGATGTTTTGCCTGATGCAGAGGATAAAGGCGAAAGGACAGTAAGCACTGCAGTGTCTAAAGATTTGCAGTTTTACCCAACGCCCCGGAGCGTGATTGATTACGTGCTAAAGTCTGTTAGCATTCCGCCAGGCTCTTTAGTGCTAGAACCTTCATGTGGTGATGGCGCGATTTTAGACGTATTAAAATCAAAAGGCTTTGAGTGTTATGGTGTTGAAGTTCACCCTGGCAGAGCTAAACAAGCAAGAGGCAAAGGCCATAATGTTTACACGGCTAATTTTCTGGAGATGTCACCTACTCCAATTTATGACGTAGTAGTAATGAATCCGCCATTTTACGGCAGGCACTACTTAAAACACATTGAGCAGGCTAAAAGGTTTCTAAAGCCTAGAGGTTTGCTTGTTTCGATATTGCCAGCGACAGCTTGGTATGAACATGGAGAGGTCAAAGGTCAATGGCATGACTTGCCAATTGGAAGCTTTAGAGAGTCAGGAACGAATGTAAATACCGGTTTTATAGTGATCCGAGTGTAGATAAAAACAAGCCCGAACTAATCGGGCTTTCTGTTAGGCGCTAATTACAGGAACAAGTCTGGATAACGTTTCATCGTCAAGCGTTTCACACTGCTTGAACTCATTACTTTGGCGGTCGTACTTTTTCCAGCCTGTACCGCACTGCTTATAATACTCCATCTTAAACGGATCGCGGTGCGTTGCTTTTTCTGTCGGTGTTTTGTGGTAGTTGTGCATATAAACCTCGAATTTGTCAGGATGGCTTATCTTAACACCGTATCGGTTATTTGGTGTTTTTTATCTTCAGCGCTGTCTTTAGTTGCGCACCTGTCATAAGTCCCATCTTGAACGCTAATAGGACTATTTCAGCAGGCACATAACCCCGGCTGTTTTTCCAGTTTACTGCAGTCATGTAGCCAACGCTGAATCTTTTAGCTAGTTCCTGATGCGTACAGCCTTCCATGCCGATCAGCTTTAGAAAGTCGTCGTAAGCTATTTGCTCTAATTTATTACCTAATCCACGCATTATTTGCCCCTTTGAGTTTTTTAGAAGAATACACCTAAAAAATAATTTAGTAAACAATGTAAATAGTGGTTGCGTTTTATCTAAACACAATTAATAATGAATGAACTTTAACGGGAGGTTTGAAAATGTCTTTACCAGTAATTATCGAAAACTTAAAACAACAGCTTGCAGGGGTTCAGTCTATTCTGCCTGTGCATGTTAGTTATGACCGATTTGTTCAGTGCGCAGCCGTGGCTTTGGCTAATAACAAAGACCTGTTAGCCGCCGATCCTCAGTCGGTCATTAACTCTCTGACTCAGTGCGCTAAGGATGGTTTAGTAGCTGATAACCGCGAAGCTGCTTTAGTCGTGTTCAGTACTAAGCAGGGCAATGACTGGATTAAAAAAGCTCAGTATATGCCTATGGTTGACGGCGTTATGAAACGAGCGCGTCAGTCTGGTGAAATCGCAGTTATCGCAAGCCGAGCTATTTATCAGGGTGACAAATTCCGCGCATGGATGGACGGAGACGGTGAGCATATCGAGTACGAACCAACTCTAGGCGCTCGCGGTGAAATGATGGGCGTATTTGCTTACGCCAAGATGAAAGACGGCGAGATCCAGTTTGAAGTTATGAATATGGACGATATTCAGAAAGTCCGTTCAGCGTCTAAAAATAGTGATCGCGGTCCTTGGGTTGATTGGTTTGAAGGCATGGCAAAGAAAGCATGTATGCACCGCTTATGCCGTCGCTTGCCAAACAGCGCCGAATTGATGGAAATGCTTGAGCGCGGACAGATGATGCAATGGCAGCATGAAGAACAAAAAGCCAATGCAACGCCAGTTGAGCGCGTAGTAAACGCATTGCCAGAAATGACGCCGGAACAGTGGGAAGGCAACTTCAAATACTGGTCAGGAATTATCGAATCAGGCAAAAAATCAGTGGCTGACATTATGACCATTGCAGCGAGCAAGTATTTATTAACCGAAGATCAGAAAGAATCGATTAGACAATTGGGAGATCAACAATGAAAATAGCAGAAGTTGGACAACAAGGATCGGCGGAATGGCACCAGTTCCGCGCAACTAAATTTACCGCATCAGATGCTCCTGCAATGCTTGGCTTATCGAAGTACAAAAGCCGTAGTCAGTTGCTGCATGAAAAGTCAACTGGCTTAGTCGAAGAAGTCAGCGAGCAAATGCAGCGCCTGTTTGATAAAGGACACAAGGCTGAGGCTGATGCGCGTCCTATTATCGAAAAGAAGATCGGGCAGGATTTATTTCCGGTTACGGGTGTTTGTGATGTTGACGGCTTAGATTATTTGGCCGCATCTTTTGACGGCCTGACCATGTGCGAGTCAATTTGTTTTGAGCATAAACTCTACAATGCAGAGCTGGCCGCATTCATCCAGAACAATCAGGACTTACCAGATACGCACTGGCCCCAGGTTGAGCATCAGCTTTTAGTTTCTGGCGCTTCGTCATGCGTTTTTACAACGTCAGACGGCACTGAATCAAATATGACCAGCATTGAGTATAAGTCACAGCCTGAACGCCAAAAGGCCATTATTGACGGCTGGAAGCAGTTTAAAGCCGATCTGGAAAACTACCAGCCGGAGCAAAAGACTGAAAAGTTAACTGGTGAAGTTATCCGCGACTTGCCAGCGCTTAACTTTGAGTTCGATAAAACCAGCCTGTCGGTTATTTCAAATATCGAAGTTTACAAAGTGGCTGCAAGTGATCTTGTCGAGAAAAGCAAAAAGCCACTGGAAACAGACCAGGACTTTGCAGACGCTGAATCAATGGTTAAGTTTTTCAAAGCGGCAGAGGAAAAGCTACAAACCGTATCAGAGCAGGTTGTTGGTAAGGTTGTGGACATTGACCGCTTTGTCAAAGACGTTGCAGAAATATCGGCATCTATCCGCGCAGCCCGGCTAAACACTGAAAAGCAGGTTAAAAACCGCAAAGAGCAGATTAAGCTGGATATTGTCAGCAATGCAAAATCTGAATTGGCAAGCTATGTGTTAAGCCTTGAGCATGATGCTGGTTATCCACTTCCGGCACTGAGCGTTAACTTTGCAGAAGCTATCAAAGGCAAAAAGACCGTCCAAAGCCTGAAAGATGCGGCGGCTGATGAATTGGCGCGAGGCAAGATTGAAGCGAATAACTATGCCGCAATCATCAAAAAGAACGTGCAGATTTATCAGGAGCATAGCAAAGGCTTTAGTTTCCTGTTTAACGACTTTGCCAATATCTGCCTGAAAGCTCATGACGATATGCTGTTGTTAGTGCAAAAGCGTGTTAGTGATTATGAGCAACAGGAAGCAGAGCGCAAAGCGGCAGAAGAAGCAAAGAAGCAAGCTGACTTATTAAAACAGCAGCAAGCCGCGCAGATTCAGCCAGAATCGACTAACCAGCCACAAGCTGAACCAGTGCAGCAGCAAGTTGCTTCAGTGCGCACAGTCGCTTTAGATGAAGCTAAACAGCAGTTGTCAAATACGCTTGGTGGTAAGTTTGAAAACTGGACGCCAACGCTGACGGATGCTGTTGTTGATTGGTCTGCTACAGTGGAAATCACGCCATCAGACTTAGAGCGCTTGCTGGACATTTTACGCAGCTTCGGTGCTATCGAATAAATATTTTATTTATTTCTTGCGTTTACATTTAAAGCGGTTATATTAATCAACGAAGGGCCAGAAATGGCCCGTAACCAACAATAACGGGAGTTATAATGTTTCCTAAAAATGCACGAGTTTACAAAATCACTGAAAGTATTTTTAACGATTCACTTTTTGAATCTATTGGGCAATTTGTGTTTACGCCCTGCACTTCACAGGAGGCTATTAAAACCGGATTTGCAGAGCCGGTGCCTTACAGTTCAAATTTGGCTGCTCACGCTGATGGCTATGTATTGCTGGCAATGAAAACCCAAGAGAAGGTTTTACCACCTGCAGTTATTGCCGAAGAATTAGCGCCAAAAATCGCGGAGACTCAGCAAGAAAAAGGTCGTCCACTTTCGCGCAAAGAAAAGCAGGTGCTGAAAGAGGAATTGATCCAGACTCTACTGCCACGCGCTTTCGTAAAATCAAAAGTAGTAAACGCTTTTTACTGCATCAAAACTCAGTATCTGGTCGTTGGCACTAATTCGGCAAGCGTAGCTGAAACCTTCTTAGGCTTGCTGCGTAAAGCGCTTGTTTCACTGCCTGCACTGCCAGCTTTTGACAATCACCAACTTAACCAGCAGTTGCACTTCTGGACTCAGGGTAAAAACTTACCAGAAGGCTTTGCATTGGGCGCAGCAGTTGAATTCGTCGCGCCGGATGAAGAAGGTGCCAAGGCTAAGTTTGACCATCATTTGATTAGTGCCGATGAAGTACAAAGCCACTTGCAAGACAAACTGGTTAAACGCCTTGAGCTTGAGCAGGAAGGTAAAATCAGTTTTGTCGTAAAAGATGACGGCAGTTTATCCAAAATCAAATACAGCAGCATCCTGACTAATCAAAACGAAGAATTAGGATGGGACGATGTTCAGGCGCGTGTTGAAGCTGATGCGATTTTAGGTTGCACGACTTTGATTAACGCTATTGAAGCCATTAACAAAAACATTGGGGTGAATGATGGACGATAAGGAATTATTGCATCTAGCTGCTAAAGCGCATGGCTTGAACATTAAAGCTATCAGCATTAATCAGGATGATAATTTTGATGGATTAATCGTTGGCAGTAAAAATACAAAAAACAAAACAAAATGGAACCCATTAAATTCAGATGCAGACGCGCTGCATCTTGCTGTTAAGTTAAGATTTGAGGTATCCATTTCTGATGAATTAAAATCAACAACAGTTTGGTTTTTAGAGGTCAATGAGTGCACTGAGTTGTTTTTATCTGACCCATACGCTGCAACGCGCCGCGCCATTGTTCGCGCAGCTGCTGAAATTGGCAAATCAATTAAAAATAACGGGACAAATGATGCAAAGAGTTGAATTTATAGACCATAACAACGCTGGCGGCATTGCCACAGGCTCATTGGTCTATGGTCGCGCCATTGTTCCGGCTTCTTCATTTAATGGTCGCATGGACTGGATATTGCCGGGCTGTCAGTTCACAGAAAGCCAAAAAGTTGCAGAGAATGCAGCAATGGAGATTGATCGCCTTATCCGGCTGGCTGGTGGTTTATGAGCGGCAAGTACGGGATTATCTACGCTGATCCGGCCTGGGAATTCAATAACAAAAACACTGGCGGATCAATGAAATCAGGCGCAGCAAATCAATATCCGGTTATGAGTATTGATGATCTGAAAAAGCTTGACGTCGAATCACTATGTGCGAAGGATTGCGTATTAGTTATGTGGTATGTCAGCAGTCAACCGCAGGAGGCTTTAGATCTGGTTAAGGCTTGGGGTTTCACTGTCAAAAATATGAATGGTTTTATTTGGGTTAAGCTAACTCAGATGTTCCTGCAATTTTTCGGCATGGGCTTCTGGACTCGGGCGGGTGCTGAGTGCGCCATAATAGCAACCAGAGGCAAGCCAAAGCCTTTTAGCAAATCAGTAAGGCAGGTAAGGCTGGCTGTGATTGGGCGGCACTCTGAGAAGCCTGATGAATTCAGGCAAGACGTTGTTAAGTTGTGCGGAGATATTCCGCGCCTTGAAATGTTCGCCAGAGTAAAAACTGAAGGCTGGGACGTATTCGGTAATGAGGTGGATGGTTCAATTACCATAGGGAATAAAAATGAATAAGCCCGACACTATCAGCCAACTAAAAGCCAGCTTTAAAGCAAAGCAACGCCAGATAGAAATCGACGCAGCAAAGAAGCTGATCGAAATATCCGGCATACGTGAGGCGGCAATGTCAAATTACTTAACCGCTATGATTTTAAATAAAATGGAGCTGCATATTAAGCAGCTTTCGGAGGAGCTATGAAATTTGCCGAACCTATGAAAGAGGTCGATTATCACGGCTTAAAACTGACAGTGCCGGAGCGGTGCAAGTTTATCGCTTCTGATGCCGATGGTGAAACCTGGGCTTATGAATCAAGCCCTACGCTGCATCATCTTTATTGGGATTATTGCACGTATGGTTACTGCATTGGTCCTTTGGATTTAGAAGGCATGGATTGGAAAGAAACTTTAATTGAGATATGAGGAAATAGAAATGACAAAACGACTGGCCGCCATTACCGGGGAATATGTTAGCAAGCAAGACAATCAGCAAAAAGGTGAGTGGACAAATGTGGGTGTTTTAATTATCGGTCAAAATGGCAAGGAATACGCCATGCTTGATCCGGCAGTTAACCTGGCTGGCATTCTTTTGCAGCAAAACCTTTTGGCACTTAAAAAAGGCGAAGCGCCGCGAGATATGGTTATGTTGTCGGTGTTTGATGATGCAGCGCAGCAGCAAGGTAATCAGCAGAATTACCAGCAACAACCTCAAGGGCAACAGCAAGGATTCAATCAGCCGCAAGGAGGATTCAATCAACCACAAGGCGGCTATCCACGCCGCTGAAATCAAGTACCGTCCTAGTGGCGGTATTTTTTTATCTAAACCATTAAAATAAATGTTGCGTTTATATATTAGTTCGCCTAATATGAATTTATTGAAGCGCGGCATGGTGTCGGCAGGAGAGATAAAATGACCACAGTAAACTACAACGGAAAGCAAATGGAGTTGGTAAGAGTTGAGAGCATGGAAGGTGCGATTGCTCTTGATATTGAAAGTCGCGGTTTTGAGCCAGCTTTCTACACATTGGTTGGCAAGCGCGGAGGTGTAGTTACTTGCTTAAAAAGCAAAAGAACAGGTGAATTTGTTAAGTTCTAATAACTGAGCCCTTCGGGGCGCAGCAACTGGGAGAATAAATTGAAAACAAAACAAATCGACGTAGCAAAACACTACGGATTGCATAAATCAAGAGTGTGCGAAATTAAAAGAGACAAGCCTCAAGTCTATAAGGAAATGGAGGCTAAAACTAAAGCTGGTTTTGATCTGGAATATGGTAAGCAGTTGGCAGAATTGGCAGGATTAACTTACCTATTCAACCTGAAAAACCCAGCAACAACTGGTTATGCGATTTTTTCTGTAGGGCCGGGCGGTTTTATTTTGGATGGAGTTTCGGAGTCCGGTGTTTTCCACTTTGAAACAGAGAAAAACGAAATAACCGAAGCTATTAACTTTTTGAGAGGTGAATGCTATGAATCTTAAATTTGAATCTGAACAAGAGGCTTTAAACGCGCCTGTAGAGACGCTGAAGGACTTTGTGAACTTAGTGCCTGGCAAGCGAATCAATTACAGCGCAAATTACAACAACGGCCATTTAGGCGCTGTTTTGTTGCTACTTGCTATCGGTGTCGGCTTTGGTGTTTTATTTTTCTTGGGAGCTTCATAATGACTGATTTATTGGAATTATGGGTCTGGATTCCGTTTGCTGTATTTATCTTTTTCTTTGTGGTGATTAGCTTTCTTTACTGGCTGGAGTCTGAACGCGACAATGAAGAAATAAAGCGCCAAGAAAAACAGGTTGCCGATGACTATAAAGAGTTTTTACGAACTGGCAACGATTACCATTTTTTAGATAAGGAGAGACAACAGTGACACCACTAGAGCAAGGAAAGAAGCGCCTTAGCAGCGTTTACAGCAAAGAGGCTTTGTACGGCAATGTGATTAAAACCTGTGAGGCTGTCGGTTTTGAATTTAACGCCGGATTAAGTTTCAGTAAAAACATTCGCAAGGCCAGATCACAAATGATGTTTGGCGTTGTTGAACACCTGAAAGCAGCCGAAGCGATAGAGGCAAGATTATGATTGAATACTTAACTTTCGTTGGAATATTCTTTGCTGTATTTTGCTGGTCAAACTGGCTATACAACAAAAGGAATGGCAAGAATTGATCGAGTGGTGTTACACAATAACTACGGGGTTTGTTTATGATCGAAGTTAAAACAGTACTGGAGTTGGCAAAAGACCTCCAGCCGTGGAAAGTGGCAAAAATGACCGGGTACACAACGGCTCAGGTGAATCAGATGCTAAAGCGGCACGGTCAGGAGCCTTTTATAGTAAAGCCAGTCCGTCACGGCGTATCTCGTGTGCAGGGTGAGCGCAGACGGTTATTGCTGGATAAGATAAAGCGTATCATGGCGTACAAGGTTGAACATAACATCGGAACCGTACCAGCAGTAAAACAGATGGGCGAAAATATACCCCCAATGTCGGTTAACTATTGGATCCGACATTTTAGAGCGACGGGGGAGATATGGTAATCAGCCAAGAATATGCCGGAAAAATTAAAGCAAAGGTAAAGACAAATCAGGTTGATCACACAGGAAAGGTGAAAGGCAAATTAAGAATGCTTTACCCGACCGCAATCAGGTCGTGCGGATCAGCTATTAAGTGGGTGGCTTATTGTGAGTGTGGAAATATAACTCTTGTTGTTCCGTCTAATAAGCATACTAATTCTTGCGGTTGTGTTAGAAAGAAAAATGCCGGACAAGTCAGAAGAAAGCTAAAGCCTGAGCAGGTAATAGAAATACGTGAAAGCAAAGATAAGATGCAGTATCTAGCCGCCTTATATGGTGTTAGCTATTCGACAATTCACAGCGTTAAAACTGGACGCCGATACGCAGATGTAAAAAAGCCCCAATAAAGGGGCTAAGGACCACAACAACTTTGGGAGTATGTCGGGTTTGATTATAATGCTGAATTAATGGTTTGCACAATAAAATCTTTTTCAGCTTTGAATTTAGCCACTAATTCGTCGTCAATAGTGGTTTCTGTATTCGTCGCCGCTTTTTCAAGAGCTTTTATTGTGTGGTTTACAACTAGCTCGGCGGCGTACTTTGTTGCCATCCTCGCCAGTATCATTTTCACTATACTTAGTATTGCGTTCATAACTTACCCTCTTGCCATGCATGATAATCTTTCAGGTATTTTTCAGGGGTTGCTTTGCCGCCGCCAATCCATTTGCCATCAACTAGCCTTCCGCCATTCCACTTCTCTTTGCACCATCTCGCCATATCAGCAGGCTTGGTAGGTACTGGTTTTGGATCAAGCATAATAATATGCCTAGCCACAAACAAAGCATAAACTGGATCTTCAATTTTTGACCAGTCGCGCTTAATTCCTGCTTTAGCTGCATTCTTGCGGATTGATCGACTACGGTCCCACGCATCATCATGAGTAGGTTTTTCAATCTGCCACCATGAGCGAGCAGGTCCGCCGCCGATTTGCCGGATGAATTTACAGCCGAGCGACTCGTGGGCGACAATCATAGCATTAAGTTCAGTTACTGGCTCGCTGTATAGCGACCAGCAAGATAGGTGATTAAAGCAGAATTCTTTAAAATCACGGTAATTCATCTGGTGAATCTTCCGTAGGCTTGGTAAATATTCCGTCAGAATATAAATCCCCTATTGAAGCATTTTCTCCCTCCACCCAATTATCAAATAATGGTTCATCAGCAACAGCAACGTTCACAACTTTCCCTTGTTCAACTATAGCGTATCTCATACAAACTCTTCCCACTCAATAATTAAGACACCTGACCCACCACTACCAGTTGAACCTGTGTGTGATGCGCCGCCGCCGGCACCTGAATTTGCCAAAGCACTACCGGAACTGGCGTCACCTCCATTACCAAACCTTCCTTCAGCCCCTCCTCCTGCGAATACACCATTACTTATGTTGGAGTTTGCCCCTTTTTTATTTCCAGCTACTGAGCTACTCTGCGTCATGTAAGAAACAATCGGATTACTAGTACCGTCCGAGTAAATCATGTAAGGAGCTATTCCAGAACCTGCAAAAGCTATTTGTATATCTGTGGATGGAGCAGTAGCATTCTTAACCCTTCCTCCGCCAGAGCCTCCACGTACAGTCAACAGGGAACCAAAAGATGTGTCACCACCAGCATTACCAACATTACCATTACCAGCCGAGATCCCACCAGCTCCTATGGTAACAGTTGCGGATGGTACTGATAAAACGTTTATCGGTTGCCTTTCAACGTAACCGCCGCCCCATCCACCGTAAGACCAATAACCAGGATCTGTACTACCAGAGGAGCCTCCACTGCCTCCACCAGCACATGCAGTTACATATACCGTATCTCCTGCAATATTTGCAGGACGGGTCCAATTGCCAGAAGTTATGAATTTTTGAGATTTTTTAACCACTGTTTGCGCAGAGCTTCCGCCTATTTCTATTGTTATAGCCATGTTTAAATCCTCAACTCAGATATGCCATCGGAAGTTATTCTTATAGCCCCTCCTGACGTAAAATTTAAAATCAACTGATTGTCGGCAACTCCGCTGTTAAATGTGTCGCTACCGCTACTATTGATAGTGACGGTTATTCCTTTGTGTTTTTCTGATACGTATACATCCAAAAATGTATTAGCATCAACAGCACTAGCCAATGGCATTGTAACAGTGGAAGCAGACAGGAATTCATTGACAGCTCCCCATTGCAGAGTCCCAGACGCTGGTATAATGACTGACTTTAATTCTGTCGTCAGCGTCGCTTGCGAGGCAATTTGCCAATCATCGTTGGACAGTGATGGCTCAGACAGCGTTATATCAGCAAGGTCAACATTTAAGGCCCATACTGCGCCGTTATGCCCATATGATGCAGGTTTTGATGCTGCACCAGTCGCAGAAGACCATGATCCGACATAATTTGATAGAGCCAGAGCAAGGCTGGCAGAATCAGCAGATTCAGCCGCTGATTCTGCTGATTCCTCTGCTGCCGCTACTGCTATATCAGCACTGGATAAAGCCTCCTGTGCTGCGGTTACAGCTATGCTCCCTGCTGACTCATCCGTGATTGCAGCCCAGCCGTATCCGCCGACCCAAACCCATGATGGGATTGGATCTGACAACGACACCTTAAGCTTGTCACCTGCATTTATTAGCGACTCATCAGGTACGTTGTCAAATGTGTAAGTTGTTGCCATAATTAATCCTTATAGAGCCACTACGTTAAAGTTTGCTGTGGAAATATTTCCTGACGTATTGTTTGTGATAGAGGCTGACTTAATATTGCCATATCCTATCAGTTTTGCACCGTCTGGGGCGTCATAATCAGAAATAACTATCGGATTTGATGTTGTGCCACCGGTATTTTCGATGGTGCACAGGCTCATTTCATAGTTAAATATATCGTCATACTCCGAAAGTAGTTCTGGGCTCGCATTAACCCTAATTGCCGGGCCATTAGTTTCAAAGTTTCTCTTTATTTTGCAACCATGAAGTCTTACCAGCGGCATTACTGACACTTTAGTTTGATTGTACAAATACAGGTACTCATCAGGAGAATCCATTTCAATGTCACATCTGTCAAACTTGATGTATTCGCACGAATCCTCGACACTAACTATTTGCGGCGAGGTGCCGACAAGATTCCTTCCTGTTACCCTTACTCTTTCGTACAAGCCGATTTCAGTAGGTACATCACTGCCAAGCTGTCTTGCCTCGCCACCAATGTAATGAAATTTTCTTACAACATTGGTCAGTTGAGATGTAACCATATCCTCCAAGATAAGCGATAGCCTCTCTTTTGTCTTGGGGCTTTCGAATTTTGTTCTAACGCCAATGCTGGTCCTTACTCCATCAATAACCTTGTAACACCTTACGTTTCTTGCTTTAAATTCATATCCTGAGTCATTGCTGAATGCGCCAAATGTCGAATATCCAGAAACGTCTGTCGGAGAATCCCATAACTCCTGATTAAAATTGTCATCAAAATAAACATTCATTCCGTCTATTTCAACATAACCAGCTAACTGCATTACAGCTCTTGTTGCTATGTTGTGGACTGATATGCCGACATCAAGATCTTTGATGACCACTTTGTTGTTTGGTACAAATTCGGCTTGAGTTCCAACATAAACACCAACATTGACCTCTGTGACAGTGCCACCTTCTATGTGAGTTACGTTTGTAATTCCATCATAAATATTGTCAACCAGATACCCATATCTTGTTTTTTTGATAATATTGTTTTTATGTAGCGTTGTTGCTCTGTAGTAATTATCAACTGAATCCTCTGTTCCAGATATAAACGATGGGACAGATCTTATTCCACCCTCAAGGAAGTCAATAACCTCATTAAGCTCTGTATTAACGTTAAGCGTGTTTTCGCACCATATGCCTACATTACCCTCAACGCCTCCATATAAACCAGAAGCATCATGACCATAAGTCATTTTATTGCCGATTATTTGAATGTTTCTTGATGTGAACGTAGATCCTGCGTTCGTTTCTACAACAATACCTATGCGTGTAACATCGTTTATTTTGTTATACCCTATAAAGCCGTTTCTTCCCCAGCAGTAAATGCCATCTCCAGAGCTTCCTCTGCAATAATCAATGGTATTTTGCAGAATAGCAAAGTGTTCGCAGCCGTAAGATGCAATAGCTGCCCACATTGTGTTTTGACCTGTCACATGAAAAACGAGCGGCCCATGACAATTTTCTAATACAAGACCTCTTGCCCCTGTGAATGAGTCATAACCAGAGGCCCATCCAGCTTCATCAACTGGATCTGCTGATATGTTTCCATCAAGAGTAAAGCCACTTATTTCAACTTTGTGCGCGGTTACTGGTAAAAGCCTGGGCCATGTTAAATCGGGAAGCCTTTCTGGGCTGGTGAATGATTTGATCATCGTGTCACCCATGCCTCGCAAAAAGCCCTTAAAGTTATAATTACCATCTGAGACCAATCTAGGTCTGATAAGGTAAGTTTTATTTAATAGTTGTATACCTTCTCCGGTTTCCATTGACCGAAGGCAAGCTTGCTCAAAAGCCACGGTATCATCACCGCCAGTACCTGCGCTGGAATCGAAATCTTCCAGTTTTATGCCTGCTGCTGCACTGCCGCCAGCCTGACCAACCACAAACTCTTGCAGCCAGTGAGGATTGCCGTTTAGTGCTACTTTCAAAGCTGTGGCGGCTTTTGTTGGCTTCCACCATCTAGAGCCTATTAATATATTTCCAGATGGGCGATCTTCCTGCACAAAGCTGAGATTGTTTTGTACGATTATCCATGCTGTATCTGATACGCCACCTGTAGTTAGCGGCGTTGAGTTTGGTGGCACAACTTTGCCGCCAGATGGAAATGCCCCGTTCCAGCGGTAGTAAAAACCGTTACCACCGTTTGCAGGAGACCAGTATAAAGCCTGCTCTGCTGACGTTAGTGTTGCTCCCGTCTCAAAAGTAAGCGGATCAAGAAACTTAAAGCCGATTGCTAAAACCGCCGCTCTTGCTTCTGCTTCAATTAGAGGTATAGGCTTTATGTTTTTGTTTGTGCGGTTTTTAAAAATAGACTCGCTATTGACAAACCTGTCGGTATCTTTAGTGTTTCGCTGCAGCACATCAAATGCTGATGATGGGACCGGATCATTTAATGGCATATCAAATCCTTGGCATATCTATGTTAACTATTGTGTCTAGCAGAGATCGTCCGCCAAGCTCCAGTGCACCAAGCACCAAATCTTCGCTGCCTAATGACGGCTCATTAAATCGCTGCACTAAAATTTCACCAGAGTAATTTACCACGCGCCCTGATTCGCTGGATAGTTGAGGTATTCCGTTTGGTGTAAAGCTGGCTACCTGCTCTGTTATGCCGTCCTCTGTGGACAGCAATATTTTAAACTGTCCTCCAGTCAGTATTTCATAGTTATTTAGTCTCAACCACGCTCTAAACCCTGCAGCCTCATCTCTTGTTAAGACGAAATTGACACTAAAAAACATTGGCGCATCGTCTGAAACTATTTCAGAGTAATAAGCGCCGGATGCTGGCTGGCTTGTTCCAAACCTTGGGGTTTCATCCCTAGAATAACCAGCTTCAACAGGCCCTCGAATAAATGATGGAAATTCAAGCATCAGTCAGCCTCAAACATAAGTGGGTTGTATTCCGCCAACTCGATTTCGCACTCGCCCATCTCATTTGGTCTACCCCTGCCGATTACTGTAAACGCCGAGGCGTCTAAATCGTCATTTGACGCGATAAAATACCTGCTGCCTAATTGTACAACACCACCAGACAAAAATACACCTGACAGGCCGTACGCTTCAAATCCGAACAAGTTGCCGTCAGATCTTGCTGTTGCTATGACGCTGTTTGATGGATTGCCTTCATCGTCGGTTACATAAACATAATAATCAACTCCGGGCTTAGGCGTGAATCGCTCTGATGTTTTATAAGCGTTGCCATCAATGCCGATAATTTCGCCGCTAAATAGATCAGAGTCGTACATATCAACCCAATCGACGCGATAACCTAAGCGGCATAATAAAGCGTCATTAAGCGCCGTGTCGGTAACTCTGATGTTTTGATAGATTAACCGCCTTACCTCAAGCTCTAATCTGTTCTGCGCTTGTAGCAGGTTTCTACAGCCGCTTAGCTCTATTTCGTATGGCTCGTTGCCCTGGCCGTCAACAAATGAAGTTCCGACAATCCGCTTATGGATTTCTACTTGAGCGTTTTTTACCGGATCGACATACTTGATCGTTACGCCGTCAAAATTGGACGGTTGGCGGAATCGCTGAACATACTGAGCAGATGCAGATTTTAAGTTACGGCGGTTAAACATAAGTTGGCGAACTGGCTTTAATTCTTCGCGGGTAAAAGACCAGTTTAAGCCTTCGTTCCAGTAGCGAACGCGAGCCACATTGCAGATTAATTCAAGCCTGTCTCTTGCGCCTACTGACTTATCGTCAAAAGTCCAGTCAAAATAACCAAGCTGCGCATCTGACAGATTTTCTTTTATGCCAAACAAATCATCAGTGTTGATATTTTCAATAGCTACACCCATCCTTTCATGCAAAAGATAAAAAGCGTAATCTGCAAAGCTTCTTGTCGCCACATAATCAGTGCCGTATGTTTTTGTTTCGTTATCGAAAATACGAAGCTTGCGAGTCACTAAGCAATTTATTTTTTCGCTGCCGCCTCTGTTTATTCTCTGTACGGACCTTCTTTCAACTTTTAAAATTGTCACATTTCCAAAGTTTGGCGCGTAATCCTGCACTGCGCTTATTGCGTCCAGAGTGAGTAAATCTATTGAGTTGTCACCAAGGTAGGAGCTTAGCCTTTCAGCTTTCGCCCTGAATTTCTTCACCGAGCCAAATATATCAGCATTCATTTCAAATGTTTGATATTGAGCCTCTTGTGTGTTGCCAAAAAATGACCCCTCTCTAACAAGGGTTGTGCCTGTCGGCTCTCCATCTTCATCTAAAAGCTCAGCAGTGAATCTAAAATTAACTGAAGCGTCAGTTCCATCGCCCTTTCTAATGCCGGATGGCATTTTTACACTAAACCAAATCCTCTGCGCTGAACCTATAAAATACCATGGCGCTGTTGATGAGTAATCAGTATTAGCTATGTATCCGCTCTGTATACTTCCAGCTTCAGACCAATCGCTGACCACTTCAAAATAATTTTCATCGACCGCTGTCACCACATACGATCCGTTAACCTCAAATGTTCCTGAATCGATAGAGCTTGCTTCTATGTTTATTTCTACATTATTTCCAACAGCTAAAGCTAACTGCTCCATTATCTCGGCACCAACAGTAACCCTGCCAGTCAGTCCTATAACAGATCCTGAGTCAACATAAGCGCTTTTTGTTTGCTGGTCCGGCGAAAGAAGATCAACATCCTGAGTTGACGGGTTTGTGTAGACATTAAGCAGTGTTGATGGGTGTTCATTTGGGCCGAAAAATTCTGCCTTGTATCCGCCTATATCAGAAAATGGTGTATCACCCTCTTTTACGTCATCGGTAGACGCCTCGATATGTCCAATACTAACGCAGAAAACCTCGACAAATACGCGCCTATTGCTTTCATAGTAGTAATACGATCTTTGAGCAAAGTCAGGATAAGCAACAACTTGTCCGGCTATATCAGGTATCGCTTGTCTTGGTCTAAAGCTGTTTGATGCGGTGTTTAATTGGTTGTTGCTTGTTGGATCGCCAGTGTCGATCTGGTCTGGCACTTTAGGTATAAGTGAGGCTACGACAACAGCAGCGGTTACAGCTATGGCTACGATTATCGCGGCGGTGAATGGATCTACACCTGCAGGTCTAACAACTAAAACAACCTGATCCAATAAACCTATTTCAATGTCTAATAGCTCGTTACATTTTTCATGGTCATAATCCCAAGTATTGCAAAGCTCTTTCTGGTTAAGGTAGAAAGCACAGTGCAAATCATTCATGTTGTGCTCGACATTAGCGCACAGCCATTCAAGTAGATTTATCTGCCCATCTATCTTGTGATGTTCTGCCTGCGATATATTTGCCGGATCTCGCTGAATGCTAATTACTGGCATCGGTTGGCCTCATGTAGTATTTAATCCGGTCTTTGTATTTGTCTGTTATTGAGCGCACAGCCTCAACTGCGACTTGGCCTTTACCGTCTTTTCCTGCAGCATGAACTGCGTGTAATCCAGCTTTGTAAATAGACAAGATGCGGCCAACGTGAACCATTGAGCCATTGGATAGATAAATACAAAAGACGCAACCATCAGCAGGTTTGGCAATTTCAGGCCATCCGTATAACGTGGCCGTCTCTGCGCCTATTTCTTCGATTGGCAAGCCTTCGCCATAACCAGCGACTTCTTGCAGCTCTACGCCGTCAATTCTGCGGAATGAGTCGATAACTAATCCCCAACAGTCGAATGCGGTTGGTCCATAAGCGCGATCAACCCAAGGCTTTCCAGCAACTGAATTAATCCAAGTGATATTATCCATTAAAACACCTCGCCCAAGCCCGGGAATCTTTCTATCGTGTAAATCTCGCTTACATTGCGCGATGCTGGATTGTCCAGTTCGGCAAGGATAGATACACCTTCCGCCGTCATTGTCACAGTGGACACGTTCATAACTAAAACAAAAGGGCCATCTGTTGCGCCGTCAATGAATTCTCTGATTATAACCTCAGTCGGATCGAATCTGGCAAACCCAGTTAACAGCTTGAGCTTTTGTTTAATCATCTTTCCAACACGGCCAAGCTGTATCTCTAAACTGGCATTGTCGCTGTTTTGCTCAGGTAGTTGATACCGTATTGAGCCACCTTCATAAGTGACTGACTCTCCAGTATTGCGCGGTGCAGTTGATTCAAGTGTGAAGTTAATTGGGTCTATCCGCCCATCCACATAGCGCAAAACTCCGATAGTTGGATTATAAAACTCTATGGTCTTGTATCTGCGCCTGCGCTCTTTGCTGCTTATGAACTGCGGCCTTGTTGTCATCGTGTCGTGCCTCTTGCGCTGGTTGTACTTGTTATGGCTCTATAGGTCTGGCCTCTATTGCCAATGTCAGCGACTATAATATCAATGATTTCTTTTCTGTTCGGGCCTTGGCTGCGCTTAACGTCAACCTGAGAGCCGTTCATGTTTTGCACGTTAACTTCAACGCTAACATTTGAACCACTTTGAGCCACCATGTCTTTATTGCTGATCACATTACCGCTTGAGCCGGGCAATAGGTATTGTTTGTTGCCTTGCTGCAATATCTCAGGCTTGCCGTTTTCAGTGATAGGGTACATTGCACCAGCTTGCACAGGTCCGCCGTATAAACGTCCGCCGCCATAGCTTTGGCTGTTTATTGTGGCTATCTGAGCGCCAGTAACAGCAGCGACAGTACCAGCAAGCGCAAAGTTAAACGGTGCCGGAACCGTAGCCAATACGTTAGTTATTGCAAGCGCTGCGTTAACTGCAGCCTGAGCAGAGGCAAACAGCTTCCAAGCGTTGAAAGACTTCTTGCCGCCAGCTTCGGCTAGTTGAGCCAAGTTACCAAACAGATCAGCAGTATAACCAAGCGTGTCGCTATTCATCTTCAATCGCTTGGCTTCTTCGTCTTTCTTGATCTTGGTTAGTTGGGCCTCGTATGCCTTCTGTGCCATTACCCCTGTTTGAGTTTTCCTTGCTTCCTCAACAGTTTCAAGTTGATTGTATTTCTGAATAACGGCTAACCTTTCCGCAAGCTCTCTTTCTGCTTTCTGTGCTGGAGTTTCAATGTCGGCTGTAATTCCTTTTTGAACCTGCTCAAACTCGGTAGTGATCTTGTTTCTCTGGTCTTGCTCCGCCTTTAGCTCTTTTAAAAATGACTCCTCAACAGCTTTAGCGTATTCCTTTTGCTCTGCTGTTGCTTTTCTTACTGACTCTTGCTTAAGCTCGTATGCCTCTATAGTGTCGAACAAAGCGTTAATGGTGTCTATGTCTGCCTGTGTTGCTTTATTTTGCTCCGCCGCATACAAAGCTATACCTCTGGCGCTTAACCCAATGGTCTCAGCGTATGTTGTCGTTTGCTTAATTAGAGCAGCAAGAGCTTCAGCTCTTTCTTTTTCTGATTTTTGCTGACCTTGGGTTCCTTCAATGTTTCTTTTTACTATATCTTCATAGGCTTTGAGATCGGACTGATTTCTTTCAATTTGCTGATTAACCCCATCTAAAATAGCCTGCTGCTTTACCAGCTCCTCATTCCACTGAACTATGTCTTTATTTGATGGGTATTTTTGTATTTGCTTAGTTAGGTACTCAACCTGAGCTGCGGTGGATCTAGCCACGTTAGCAAGCGGCTCCATATCCTTGCGTAGCTGAATAATTGCAAATTCAGCCTGCGCCTTTGTTAGTTCATCCATCTTTTCTTTCATTTCATCTATGGATGGATTGAACTTGTCTTTTATCTCTGCTGACGTTTCTTTTAATGATGTAAATAAAACGCCGCCAATTGCAGAGGCTACAGCGATGACAGCGCCAAGCACAGCGCCGCCAGGGCCGAATGCAGACGCAAGCTGTGAGCCTTGTTGTCCCAATATAACGAAGGCGCTTGTTCCAGCTTGAGCTTGAACTGCTATATCCTGTAATTGGAAACCAAGATTACCAGCAACGCCTCTAATCCCTCGCATCGATCCAGCAGCTTGATTAACAGCTTGGGCTGTTTTAGTCATTTCAAGTGTCGCGCGTCTTGTGGCCTCAGTTTTCCTTTCAAATGCCTCTATCTGGTTTAGCGCTGTTATAATGGCTTTTCTATCGGCTACTGTCGCACCTTCCTGCGCAGCTTTGTGCAGGATGATCTGGCGCGTAGTCATTCCAAGTGTGGCGGCTTGGTTTTGAAGCGCCTGAACCATTGCTGCAACGCTTGCTTTGTTTTGCTGTTGCTGCTGATCTATTGCGTCAAGCGCAGCCTGATTTTTTCTAATCTCAGCCTGATTTTTTTCGTAAGCGTCTATTTGTGCCCGAAGGTTTGCAACTATCTGCTGATCTTTTTCAGAAGCCCCAAGCTTGGCGGCTTGGTATTGGGCTAATTCTGTTGCTGACAATCCTAATGTTTCGTTTTGCTCTTTTAGCTTGGCTATGAAACTAGATACACTTGCTCTTTGCTGTTGAAGCTCGGATGACATTTTTTCATATGCAGATATTGCTGTCAGTGCAGATTTTGCCGTCTTGTCAATATCGGCGGCCATTGACTTAGCTGCAGCGCCAGCTTGGTTATATGACTGCTCGTTTTTCTTTGTGGAGTTATCTACTTTTGCAAATTGACCGACAAGCTTATCAATGGATGATGAAACATCGTCATTCATTTTCAGCAGATTGCCAGTCTTTGCGTCAACTTCGTAATATACGCCGCCTAAATTAGTGTCAGCCATGCGTTACCTCTGTTTGGCGGGTTTACTCTTTCCTACTCGCTGCTTTAGCTCTCTTAGCTCATCAGCGGTCATGTAGTGTTTTTCTTTCTTTGGATCGACAGGTGGATATTTACTATCCATTATGCGCTGAAATTCGACCATTGTTAAATTCCATGCGTCAGCGGTACTCATTCCAAAATGAGCCACAGCAGCGCCGACGAACTCAAGCGGATCAAACAAATACTCTTTGCCGTCTTTTTCATTTGCTGCTTTTCGCAATCTTCCTTTGCTTGGTTTGCCGTTTATGCCCCATGAAAGCAGATGGTTTGCCATGATGATAAGATTTTCCACTGGCTCAATGCCGGGCATCCATTCTATCCTGTCATCCGATGTAGATAGCTGGCCGAATATGCGGCTTTCTATCTCGTCACCACCACAGGCATCAAAGACGATGGAGCAAGGCAGTATATCGCTATAGTGAAGATCTAATCCTGCCTGCTGTTTTTGCAGTGCATTAAAGCAATCCCATAGAGTTTCCTTGATTTCTTCCGGCGTGCCGATTTTCTGCATGTTAGCAAAAGACGGGCGAAGAATAACTTCCCGCCCGTCTACGTAAATCGCTGCCTCTCCGATAGCGATATTTGCCATTTATGGAGCCGGAACTACTGTTTTAATTACGGCTTGCTGGCCTGTGTAGTCCATGCTGAAAGTTCCTACATCATCATAGGGCGCTTCAAAGCTGAACGAGGTCAGTATTGCGTAAATTTCTTCAGTCACAGTGCCGCCGTTATCACCTGGGCGGGTTAATTTAATCCAGCCGTAAGGCTGGCCTGATGTTGGGTTATTGATATAATCGCTTGCGTCCTCAATGTTTTCTTCATCTTCCGTCAGCCATACGCCATCCACTGAGCCACTAACAGATAAATAGTTAACCAGCGATTCACGCACGTTGCCTGCAGAACTCCGGCTGGTTGCGTCCACTGTGTCCCACTCGGTTGATTTACTTAAACCGCGAGTACCACCAAGCACGACATACGCTGCCGGTGAAACTGGCTTAGGATAAGCACCATTTACTTTTGCGCGAGTCTCTTTTGCTAAAAGTAACTCGATTGTTACGTCACGACCTATAAAAGCGCCCATGTTATTACCTCTCTTTGTTAAGGCTAACGCCTACCGTTTCGCCCTTACGGGGCTTTCACATCATCCGACTTAACCATGACTTCAAAATAATATTGCATCCGGCCTGAGTCGGTGTAATACGGTCCTGAAACATCAAGAGCTAAGCCAAAATTAATCAGATTACCGCGCTTATAGTTGTTCAGCACGAATCTTAAAACCTTGTCCGCATCAGCGCTAAGCGTTGCTAATGCTGTGTCATTTACTTTAGCTAAAAAGTGAATTTGAAAAGTTGCATTTCTGACGTACTTATCACCAGCACCACCAACGCCTCGGATCACGCAATAGCGCTTTGCTGCGTCCCACGCTTGCTCGTTAAAAACAGATTGAAACGTGTAAGCAGCCATTAGCCCGGATGCTTGTAAGTGCGCTTTAATATCGTCGTACATCATACGTTTCTGTACTCATGCTCGATAATCTTCATTATACCGTCCATTGCATCATCTACGCCTCGGCTTAAGAATTGCGGCGTAGCGTCATTGTTTACTGCCGTCTTAATTCTTGGCGGCTTTCCTTTGCCTTGATCATACACTTTTGTACCGACAGGTCTAGGTTTCCACAATGGCGTATAGGTGTCAGTGCCGTGCAGTGGTAATGCGTAATTGGCAGTAAACCCCACAGTCAAAGTCCACACATCTTCCCTATCCTGAAACACCTGTCTGAAATCAGAGTTTAATAAATTTCCGGTATCAAGCGGCACGTAAAACTTTGCATAACTGATAACTAAGGCACCTATTTCAGTTAAAACCTTTTCATTCTTAGAATTTACCTTGTCGATAAACTTAGCAGTATTGGCTTTGACCTTATTCATACCTTTTAGCGGCATAGTTAACCTGCCATCAAAGTTACGTCACGCTTTCCACGAATTTCAGTGCCAAGCACGACTTTTCTGATCTTGTTAGCCGGGGCTAAGTCAGGCGTACTTGTGTAAGTGCCGAATGCTATCAGATCGCCTATTTTTATCCCTTGGTCGTACATATCGAATCCGGCGATAGGAACAAACTGATTACCGTCTTTATCCGTGGTTAGCTTTCCACCTTCCTGATAAGCACACTTAAAAGGCTCGGCTGCACCATATTGGATTTGTCCGAAGTCGTCAGGTTCACCAGTTGAGCGCCAAACCGTGCAGTTGTCTTTTAAGAATCTGGCTAGTATTTGGCTCATTCGTTGCCACCATTTACCAGTTGCAACACTTGCTCATGCGTTAGCAGAGACACCAGACCACTACCCTGCGTAAACTCAAATTCAATACCTGCCTGTTGTTGTATGTAAGCAACTAAATCAGGTAACGATACAGGCTCAACATTTATAGCTACGTACTCGATATTATTATAAATAAAACCGCCCGGCTCTGGTGCAAGCTCATAAGCTACCGGTTGTGTAAGGTGAGCTTCTTTGCTGATGACTACGTACTTAGGCCCAGATAGCGCTAAATAGGTTTCTAAGCTCATGCTGATACCTCCACCCAGTTAGCGCTGGTAGCATTGCTGATAGTCATATTGTTTCCAGCCGGAACTGACGGCTGAATAGATTGATTACGGTCAGATATAGCCCACAAGGTTCCGTTGATCTTCACATCACGCTGTATACCGCTAAAAAAACGATAGTAGGTATCAATAACTCCGTTCGTCTGAGCGCCAATAGATGTTTTTGCGGTGGGTTCTCTTTGTGAGCCTCTGGTAAATATGTAATCACGTATGACTACGCCATTGAAATAAACTTTTAGATTGTTCCCTATGAGGGTCATTCTGTATTTTGAGTTTGGGCGAAGTCCTTGCACCTCGGTAAGAATATCAGTTACCTGCCCACCGACAACAAGCTGTAAAACCGGCGTTGCTGAAGTAAAAGCAATAAGCCTGAACTCGATAAAACCGGCATTGGTGGATATGTTTTGACTAATTAGTGTATAAAACGTTGCAAAATTAGACGGGCTATAAAACTCGATATCAATATCACCATCAACATTGATAGCCCGATTAGCCAATACCCCACGAATACCAATACCGTCAAAGTTTAGAGCCCACCTTTGACCTAATCTAGTGATATTTCTGCATACACTTTTAACTACTGCTCTTGTCACTGGTCTGATAAGCATTTAAACAATCTCATAGGTGCAAGTGCCTGTAACTAAAATCCTTATAGTTACGTTAAATGTGTCAACGACTACACACTGACCAGCAGTTAAAGTCTGCGCCGTCGCCCACTCGTTTGAGGCTTTAACTTGAATTGCAGCAGAGCCAGTAGATGAAGGAGTCACCGATACCGTGCATGATGTAGTAAGAAAAAATTCTTGCGTTGTTGTGTATACGGAATTTAAGCCGCCGCCCACTGTGTTAGCCATTAGCAACCTCTGCCTATTGAATTAATAAAACGCGATTGTTTGAAAAGCGAAGTTAAGCAGCCGAACATATCAAGCTGCTGCATAACCCGCCCATAAGAAGTTGAAGCTGTGCCTGTGCCGCCTTGAGTTTCTTTGTAAGTAACTGCTGCACCTGTCCGGCTTCTTTCGCTTGTAACTTCGCCTGATGCGCCTGATGACTGGGCAATTAAATGAGCAATGGCGTTTAGCTTTAAAACTGTTTGGGTTTCGCCCGGTACTGAATTTGAATCAAGGCAAGTGTCGGCTTGCGCTACAAAGGTAATGTAGCCAGTAAGAACTGAATCTGGTAAATCAGTCGGAATGAATTCTTTAATCTGCTCGATGGTGATAGTTGCAGCCATTAGGCACCATCCTTAGGCGATTTGCGCTTTGCTTTGTACTCAGTTATTTTTCCGTGAATAATAAAGCCGCGCTCTATAACAAGAAGCAATACAGCAGTGCCAGAAAGAAAGTCCATCATCGGAAAGTTGGACAAAAAAACAAAAGCGCTTGATATTGGGTCGGTCAGCCAGTCAGGAAGCCAATTCTCTAAACGCTCTCTGAGCTGATAAATTGCGCTCGTACTTCCGGCATAGGTAATAAACTTATGCTGAAAGGTCTGCATGTAAGCGCCTGTATCAGCCGTTATCGTCTCGATTAAGTGCTTTACGCTCTCTTTCACGGTTTTCAGCTCTGATTTGTTTGATTCGTTGCCAACGATTATAGATTAACCAGCCTGCAAAACCAAGGGCGAGTAGTTCCGACAAGTTTAAGCCCCTTAGCATTCAGCAGATGATAAATAATGAGAGTGTCCATGCAGTTGATAAGCCAAGGATAGTAGGTGTAAAACCAAGTGACCCTATCCGGCGCTATGATGAAATCTACTGCAGCAAGCCAATTTAAGCACCATACTATAATCAAAACATGACGAATTTCTGATTTTAGCCTGATATTGACTGCGGCGCTCGTGCTATACATCGATGCCGCCAAGAAAAAGTATATAACTGGATCTGAACTGGTGAACTTAAATAGCAGTGCGCCTATCGCGTGAAACGAAACAATCAGTAATGCCTGCCGATTAAAAAGACAAGCCGCAATAAATGCGGCCATCTTGATATTGTCGATCTGTTCAGCGCTTAGCTGGCTTAGGATTACGTTTATTTTCCTGAGCTGGCTTAATCGGCTTTTCAGGTTGTTGAGATTGCGGCACTTGATTTTCCTCTTTGTTAGTGAAATTAAATGCTATCACAAATGCTTTATAAGTCCACGCTCAACGGGCTTTGGTAACCCCATTAAAAAAGCCCCTTGAGGGGCTTCTTCTATTCTACTCGCTCCAAGCAGGCAAGGAACACTTCATTTGGCTTATGGTCATACGTGAGTATATGGCCGATTTCATGCCCTATTCTGCTATTGGTAACGCGATAACGGAACTCAGCGCCAGATTGCTCCGGCTGCTGAGCCAATGGCTCTACAACTTCAGTCTTAGTCTCAGCGCCAGATTGCTCTGGCTGCTGAGCCAATGGCTCTACAACTTCAGTCTTAGTCTCAGCGCCAGATTGCTCTGGCTGCTGAGCCA